>OLIT01000757.1_pt1 | contig 31300 bp, 50 predicted proteins | sample 1601341 | NCBI WGS metagenome assembly OLIT01 (sample SAMEA2452121, study PRJEB22498) | human gut metagenome | biome: human feces; feature: human gut; material: feces | place: Australia | collected 2012
GCATAATCGAACTGAGATATAATTCCCTGATCATACAAAGCATTCAGGTTACGTATCTTATACTCCAGGGCTTGCTGTACCTTAACTTCATCTGATACAGTAGATGTATGGAATATGACGTTTATACCCTTGTTATTAAAACCGGCTAACCTTAATTCTAGAGAGTAGAAAAACTCGAGAGCAAATTTCAATAACTTTTGTATATTCCTTAACTGAGATATCATCTTAGACAGCGCTATGCCTGCCCCACCCTCAGTTCCGTTCTTACTGTTATTTGTACCTATGATAGAACCGTTTACTCCGAGGCCGTTAGCTACAGACTGTTGGTTCATCTCCCATGGCAAGTTTATGTTGGATAGAGTAGATGTAGTAGAATTCATCTTGAACTCATGATCATCCAAATATCCTGTCACTACGCCGTCATTCATACCGTCCCGTATATTCCTCTTGAGATCCCTGAGAGTATTCTTCAACCTAGCTTTGTAGGCTCCTGATGATTCGTTGGGCTCTCTTGCAGGTTTTGCCATCTTTACCTCCAGGAATCCAACTAAGCCCATCAACTCCATGATATGTTTGAAATTTTTTCTCATGGTATGCTGACCAGCTATTGAATCCAAAGCGGCCATAAAGGGAGGTACTCCGTATGGTTCATCAGTATCATTATACATACCTATATACAGGTAAGTCTCGGTATTCAGCTTGATATACTCCTCACCAATACCGTATACTCTATTACAGTTTCTCTGATACGGGTGATATACTCCATCATTCAACCTACGGAATTTTATATTCTCAGGATTAAGGAATAGGATGGTTGAGAGTCCATCAAGGTTTTTATTTGGCACACCCTCCACAGATATAGCCCCGCCTACTAACAACTGTACTATGAACTTATTTACTAGTCCGTCTATACCAGCTGTATACTTAGACCACTTCTTACGAGCTTCTAGAAGATGATTCCTCATCTTCTCGGCCTCTTTGGGAGTATTATTAGGGAAGGTTATCTCATGACCAGTGTTAGCTAGTTTGAACATATCCTGAAGAGCTATACTTACATCAGGATTTACCTTGTACAAATCTCTTATTAGAGGTATTAGCTCGGTTCTAAAACTGGGTGTTACAAGCTTTATACTGTCATGCAAACCCGTTAGTATAGTTTCCTGAGTATTATCCTCAGGAGCTGATACTCTTCCGGGAGATATCACAGAAACAGGGTCATCAGACCCACTCTTCTTTTTGAACATGCCCTGGAAGAATCTTGACAAACTTTGTTTCATGTTATTCTGGAATTACTACGTTTTGATTCTTACCATGTGACCTTATGTGGTTGGTTATGGCCTTTCCAAATATAGAATCATCTGAATAGGTCTCTCCCTCTAGGTCCATATCTACAGAAGAGGAAGCAGACCTATGCTTTCCTTTTGCAATAGGTCTGCCGCTACCATCATAGATGAAAGTGTAAGCCTCTTGTATAAAGAATGGATCTTTTACGATGATGTTGTCTTCTCGGATATCCCTTTCTAAGTTTTCGATTATTACAGATCTATTCTTGTTGGTGGTCAACCACCCAGGTACCTTTGACTCTTCTGGCCTAGACCTCTTCTTTCCCTTTAGTAGTTTGGTATAGTAATACAGGTTAGGATATCCCTCTGTTTCAAGTATGGATGTTACAGCAGTACCAACATCATTGGTCTCTGGGGCTAAACATGCATGGTGATACAGAGTACCTATATCTCCCAACAACCGAGCATACTGATTAAGAGGTATCCTACCCTTGAAGCAAGCCACTTCCTCACCTTCTCGGGTCATTACTGTAAAAGCTGAGTAGTCAGTAGCTCTACCAGTAGCACAGTCAGCTCCAAGGAAATATTCATGAGTATCATCGGGATCATTAAACTGTCTATACTGACCTTTCAACCTCTTACTGATTACGGGATAATCCCATAAGCTATCTTCTATAGCCTTTATATCAGTGAGATCAAATACCGTATTACCTGATGATAAGAAGTCTCCATCTATCTCCTGAGCTGTTCTACGGGGACCAAGAGCAGCAGCCATTTGATTATACCAATCAAGATCTCTATCAGGGTGCATTTGCCAGTACAGTCTTATTGGGTTAAATGGATTACCCCCTGCTATAGCATCTACCCAAGTAGAGTGGAAAAAACCAGAGGCTCCATAAGGAGTACTGTTTATGATAGCAGATCCTCCCGTAGACAGGGTAGGAAATGCTGCAGCCCATACAGTAGAAGCCCATCTTACGATTGCAGCCTCATCTATCACCAGCAAAGACAGAGACTCAGAACGACCTGCCTGATCAGAAGTAGGTAGTGACTCTATTATGGAGCCATTTGAAAACTCCATAGAAGATACTGCACCAAAATCTCCCTGTCTACCGTTTACTATGGGTACTTGAAGATACCATGGTAAGTTCTTATACATGAACTTTATCTTTTTCAGTACCTTCTTAGCAACGTTATCCTTAATGGAGATAATGTTTATCTTCTTGTTTGGGTGATACATTGCCAACCACAAACAGTACATGGATATCAACTCTGTTAATCCCGCCTGTCTGAACTTGAGTATTATATTGAACCTGTGTTTCAGAAACTGTAACAATACAGACTTCTGAAATGGGTATAGGTTAAAGTTCACCATACCCATCACGGGGTTTACCACATAGCAGAAGGTTGAAAATAGGAAGGGGTCTCTGGGGACTTTGGATAGTATATCTATCTCCTCCCTAGTCAACTCCTTCTCAGTAAGATCTATCTTCTTCTTCGCCATAATGAAAAATGTTAAAACTCGTAACTCAACTTTAGGAAAGGTTCATACCCAAGCCCTTTCTTGATACTTGGGTAGTAGTTGACATTAAGTCCCAATTCATAAGAAAATTTTCCAGTATCGTATTTAATCCCCAAATTGAGATCATGTAAGTTTGATACAGGTCTGAACATATATTCAGGAACTATGCTTAGCCTATTAAAGAATCCCCTGTTTTTGAATGTTAATTTACCATCTATGTAGTTATATTGATACCTATTGAGATTTATGTTATGATTGTGAGTCATAACTACTCCTTCGGGATTCATGGTAGTCAATGATAAGTCTGTATCATTCAATATCATTTGTATCAACTTGGGAGAATTGGGATATTCAGTTAGGAATAGTGGTTTATATTCTATGATGGTAGAGTCTCTTGTATGTATTTCTACCGTAGTATCCCTATATACTACTTTCTCTATCTCAACAGGTTCATTACGATATACAAATACTGACTTGGGAATATTGATATTCTTGAACTCTGTTTTGGGTACATAGGGTTTTTCAAAGTAAACTGTGTCTACCTTATGTGTAACAGCTTTAAGCTGGTCCCTTAGTTTTACATTACGGTTTATCAAATGGGTTATTAATACACCAGTGGCTATCACCAATAAAACAACAAAGATTTTTTTCATGGTTTTTATGTTTTTAGTTTTCTTTATTTACCCTCCCTCCTAAAGAGTGTAAGTTAAATATATTACTCCTCTTTATGGGGGGTAATATATTACGCACGCATATATGCGCATACACCCGCCAGTATATCAGTTCAAGATTTTATGGCCTTATTTTTGTTCTTTTCTAGACATATTTTGGCCCAAATCCCCACTTCATATACTGACCCTTTGGTTATAGTATTACGGGCCTTATTTAGCCAATATGTCCTATTATTAGGATTAAAATATATCTTAAATTCAGGAGGAAAGCCCATGATTATACGGAATTCCTCCAACCCCATCACCCTTCCATGAGGGTTAAACTGTCTATTTGACGGTCTTATAGTTAATGGGTACGCATCTAACCTGTTACGGTATACTCCGGGTAAAGTTTTCATCTTGTGGGTCTTCATAGGCCACTTAAATTCATTCTTAAACTCGCCTCTCCACAGATTTTTCACCTCTTTTACTGTCAGAGTACGTTTTAGAGGGTCTTTATAATGATACATGGCCAATTTTTTACTAGATTCTTCTCTAAAATTGAGCTCTTTTCTCACTTTCTTTTCAATATCCCTTACCGTCATAGGGATATTTACCCTAAATAACCGCTCAAATTGAGATATACGGTATTCACAGTCTCTTCTTACACCCACCATTATGAGCCTTTTACGGCTTTTTTGTGAATTACCAAATTCCATTACCGAATGACAATGAGTAATTATCTCGTATTGGGGCAAATTATGCTCAAATTCCCCTTTTGGAATAAATTCTAGTAACTTTGGGAGGTTCTCTAGAATAAATACTTTAGGTAAAATACGCCTTAAACTAGCTAGGTATAAATTAAGGGTTGGATCTTCTCTAGGTTTACCCAAAGTTTTTTTACGAGAATATGAGAATACACTACTATGTCCACAAGATGGAGACCCAAGTACTATATCAATATCCTCCCCGAAGAAAGGTTCTGGGTCTCTAACAAAGGGAATTTCCCCAAAATTAAGCTTCCACTGCTCCTCTTTGGGAGTATGGAAGATAGCTCGGGGTTCTACATTACCTACTAAATGATCCTTAAATGGGAATAACAGAGCTCCTTGAGCTCCACATATACCAAGAACTTTCATATAAATAAGTGTTATATATTATGTACTAGAGGGTATTGCTAAGAACTATTGAATATTGCAAATATTAAAAATCAAATATCATGAAAGTAGGCGACTTTTTACTAGTTATCGGACCCGGCTTCTTTGAAAAGGCTGAAGTAGTATCTAAAAACAAGAAGGTTTATACCCTCAATAACGGTATAAAATTAAATCGTCACAGAGTACCACTTAACTCTAAGATGAGTATAGAACCCTGGGACGAGGTAAAATTTAATTTCCTGAAGTCTAAGAGGGACATGACCAAAACCCTAGAAAAGGTATCAGTGGCAGTCAAGAACTATAAGGGGTCAATGGAAGATTTTATATTGGCACACAATAAGATGAACAGGATATTAAAGAAGTTAGAGAATGCTAAAGAATGACCAAAAGAAACCCAATAAGATAGAGGTAGTAAGCAGTGGTATGAAGGAAGATGATATAAACTCGGATATTTTGATGATGTCAGAGGATGCCATCAAAATAATGAGCCCGGGAGAATATCAAAAGACATTCCTAGTACACAAAGGAGAGTACTTCTATCACAGGGATGGGCTACCAACCACTATTAGAGCAGCTGAGAACATGTATAGGATTATTGCCTATGAAACGGGTATGAATCCTATACAAGTAGCCCTAACCCTGGAATATTGGATAAAAATACAAAGGGTATACTACCTGAAGTTCCTTACCCTACAGATCCCGGGTATAGGGGTACTGGGATTCAAGATGTATAAAACCAAGAAGAAGGAATATCGCATAGTGCCCGAACTATACACACACCCCAACATAATCAAATATCTCAGGGATCACTTTGAAATTCCCGACGAATTGATAGATGATTATGAAAGTACCCATGATGAGGTAGAACAACAGGAAAGGGAAGAAGAGATATCATTAAGGGAATATCAATATAGAGAGGCAAAAGAAGAATTAAAACTTGCTATGAACGAAATAGCAAGCTTAAACCGGAAGATAATGGAAATGGCCGAAGAAAATAAGGCCATCAGACTAGATACTAAACGTCGCATTCTAGAAAAGAAAGCATACTGGGAACAAAAACTAAAAGACAAGAAACTAGTATCTAAAAAGAAGAAGAAAGCATACGCTATGAAACTGGAAGCTTATAGAAAAGCAAAACTCCGAGGAGATTTAGAGAAAATGAGATCTCTATTCCCAAACCGAGTAGCTAAGCTAGAAGCAGGCCATTCAAGATTCATAGAAAAGATCCGAAGAAGATATAAGGTAAGAGAAATAAGAAAAGCCCTATATAAAGAATATGAAGAGAATTGGGAAAAGGGCCTATACCCCAACCAGCCAGAAAAAACCTACAGAGGATTCATGGCAATATACAGAGCCAGACTTTATCAGGAATTAGAAAAGGCAGGCCTAATGAATATAGAGAATTATAAAAAGGCATTACTAATAAAACTAAAAGCATGTGGTATGGATTTTGGGAACTACTTAATCAAATGAGTAAGGGTTCCAATTTAGGTAAAGCAACTAGCTTGGGAATAACAGGCAAAGTATTATATGATAAAGCTAAAGAAGAAGGCATAACTTCTTCTCAAGAATTCAAGGATGGAGTACATACTTCGATTATACTTATATTCTTATTCATAATATTAATAACTTTACTATCATGGGTATTATAGAAAGCCTTTTGATTATGTCCTATGTATTGGGCATTATATTTGTATGGTACATCAAACGTAATATTGATGTAAATGCTTTATGGTGGGTATTACTTATAATATGGGCATTCAGTCCATTGATAATACCAGCTGGTTGTGTATACTGCTTAATTGAGTACATAGACAATAATACCATGGATCGTAAAAAGTAACCAAGTACTGAATAGGGAGTAAGTGATCCTTGCTCCCTTTGTTGTGTGTTCATAGATATCGTAGAGACTCCTTATATTAGTGACCCAAAAACCAACTTCCAGTAAAAGGGGACTACGGTGTCCCTATCGAAAAATTAAAATTATATAAAAATAGGGGACAAATTAGCCCCCTATCTTATTTTATACTAATTTAGTTTTTATAATTCTTTTATTAGTTCAAAAACTAAATTGATAAATTTGTTAGCTTTTTCAACTTTTATATTTTTTTCATTTACTAAATAAGATAGTAAATATTTTTTTATTTTTTCTTCCATAGCTTTTATTATTTTGTTTCGGTTGTTGCTGGTTTGCTTTGTTTGGGTTGCTTTGGTTCAGACATCAATTGTAAAAATTGCTTTATTGATTCGCTTTTTTCTGTATTGCTATTTGCGTCTGCAATCGTATTTATATCTTGATATATTGCGGTTGCATATTGTTTCCATGAAGCACGTAATTTATTTAACTCTTCTTTTTTATTGCGGAATGCAATTGCCGTTGCAATAAATCCGTCTAACTTTTTTCTTAATTTCATTCGCAAATTCTTTTTCTCTTTGTCTGTTTTGCAGTCTGCAAAAATTTCTTTTTTGTAGATTGATTTTCTTTCGTTCGTTACGAAAAGATCATTACCGATTTTCAAAATTTCATTCGTTTTCATAATTTTAATTTTTTTAAGTTAATAAATAGGGTTTTATTTGTCTTATTTCGATATACAAATATAGGAAAAAAATTAATACGTTATCGCCCTGACGCCGATTTTTTCTAAAAAATCTTTGGGACTGCTCTGGGATGGGGGTGATGGTCATATCTACACTCAAATGAGGGATCACCTTTGAGGCCTAATTGGTTGTTTGTGAATTTGGCCTTAGTTAGCACCAAAAGGTACCTTATAGTACATAAATGTACTAATCGTACAAATACTCCGTTAGCCGGTAGGACTTGAGGCCTGTTGACCATGGAGGAGTGTATAATGGTTGAATGGGTTTGAACAGGTTGTTAGCATATATAAATAAAAAACTCTCATCAAACCCGGTGTAAAACCTCCCTTCATAAATATCCCTCTAGAGCAACAAGTTTACTCGCCAGTATAATTATAACCCTATAAAATTCAGTCTCTAGATTATATATGTAATAAAAATGCTCTCATAAAAGCTCATCTTTCTATATCTCTATACCTAAAAGCGAAGCTGTCAATTATAAGGCCTTTGGGTACTAGAAGGTACTTTAATTAAGATCCATATAAAGCCCTATTTTGTGTACTCATATAAAAGCCATAGTACAACACAAGGGTGGGAGCTTTTTTATAAGCTCCCTAAATACCCTATAAGGCTCGTGATATAAAGGGGGAAAGGGATTAATAACCCATTACCAAAATTTCGGTTTCATCTATAGTGGTAAAGAATGAAATATTCATCTCAGAAGGATAGGCTAATCCTTTAGGCTGATAATGATCCATACAAAAGGGGCTTGTCAGATAGTCTTTTCGATCATTGATTCCCCATAGCTCAGCTATTTCCCTATGTATGCTAGCTACTTCAGAATCATCTATTCGTAATACATTAGTATTTCTATAGACTACTTGAAAGAAGAAGTCTATCATAGAGAAGAGATTGCAAGATTCGGTAAGCTTAGCTATTCGGCTTTTATTAAAGCACCATGAAAAGAGTTCTTGAAGATATTCTTTCATAGTTCCATCGTATGAAAGGTAAACCTCTGAACTAGTTTCAGTAACCTTCCTAGTAATAGCATGAGGAAGATTCCATTCAGTAGGGGCTCTGAATATCCCTGAAGGAAATGTCATTGAAAAGTTTGTCTTCGGGATGTCTGTGTTTTGAGTTTCCATAATGTTTGTGTTTTTAAGGGTTTACTTTTATCTTTATTCCGATATGCAAATATAATAATAAAATAATTAATGCAATAACCCTTATGCACCTTTTTCATGAGGTCAGTCTGAGGTAAGAGATTAAGGTACCATATAGTGCCATAACTACTATCCAATAAGGCTTATTGGTCACTTTTATTTATGGCCATAGTTAGTAAATGAACACGATTTCTAAGAAAGTACTGTGGAGATGAGCTTTATCGCTTTTCTACTTTATGTCCTTCGAGCTTCTATTAGGTAGCCTATGTGGGTAAAGTGATCCAAACTGAACACGTAGCCAAAATGGCCATCATATTATATATAGGGGCTGGTGGAAAATCCCTTATTTTTGACTACGTGTTCATTTAAGTAGTACTCCTAGTGTACATTTGATGATATTTCATATTTTGGATTTTAGTGTTCTGTGAATACGTGTTCAATAAGAGGTACCTCCAGGTACATTTGATGATATATAATAGAGGGCCTTATTGACCCAATTCAAGTATACCTAAAAGCCAGGAGGAATATAGGTAGAGTGGCCTAGATAGCCGTGTAGCTCTATGGTGGCTATAGTAGCCCCTCCCCTATTTCTTCTCCTTTAGGTTTAATTTATTATGGCCCTACCCTTTTATTTATATTAGGTTTATATGATTGTGAAGAGAGGAGGAGTGAGTTAGAGATGTATGTTTTTATATTAGGTTTATATAGGTTCCTTTTGGGAATTTTTTTTCCCCTCCCTCCTCCCTATGGTCAGACTGATGTTTGACATTGAGTTTTCTCACCCTTTTCCCGGTCAAAATATGAGTTATGCGGGACGAACTTGAATACGTGTCTGTTATAGCTTCATCTTTCTGATTATTTCATTGTATAGGGTTATTATATATTTATATTGACAGTAAGTTTTGGTGTTTAGGGTTAGGGGTAGGATGTTGGAGTATAGGTTCTTATCTATGTTGGATTCTATGAGGAATTTGATTGTGGATTTTGGTGTTTGGAGGAGGGTGGTGTGGGTACTTTGTTCTGGTTCATACAGGTTTAGTAGAATCTTAGCATAGTCTTCTACTTTCTGATGTCTTTCTAGTAGTTCGATTAAGATATCAATGTGATCCATATATTGGTATTGTTTTTATTGGTTTGGTTACATTTATGGTTAGTTTGCCTTTGTGTATGTTTTATAGGTTGGTTTTTTGATCTCCCGGGTTTTCATCCTTGGACTTTTCCTTTAAGTATTTCAGCCATTTAGCTTGTACTCTTCTCCAGTATAAATGTCTTTCAGGTGTGATGCTCCAGTTAAATAGAGAGTCTACTATCTCGGGATTAATGTTTGCAATATTATTTATAACTGTTGGTAGATCATAATCTCTGAAGGTTTCATTGTAATTTAATATATTAGCTTGTATTTTAGACTCTAGTTTGTTTTCCCTAGTAAACTCTAAGAATAGTTTTGCTAGCTCTCTAGAAGTGAGGTTAGTCTTTATCCTGGTCATCTTAGTTTTCAGGTTTTATGGTTGATATATGTTCTATCCATTGTTGATTTAGGTAATACCAGAATGAAGGTAATCTTTTAGTATGTGCCCAATTGAAGCAGAATGATAAGGGTGTTTTGGGCCTTGATGGGTCTGCTATCCTTGCCCTATATTTATAAGCATTCTCTAGATATGTTTTAAGATTTACCTTATAACCGCAGGCTTCTGAGATATATCCCTCTATCTCCTCTCTTAGCCCTTTCTTTTCAATGAACTTGAGGAATTCTTCTATATACCAGCTTATATCCATATCTTTTGTGATTTAAGGAGGGAGAGCTTATATCTCCCTCCAAGTTATACAAGCCTTTTATTTTATTGTAACTATCTTTTTCCAAACTCTAGCCCTCCATTCCTGGTCCATTTGGCTCATAGCTTCAAACCCTAACCGAGTGTATTCCCAGTCTGGAATATTCCATATAGCCTTCTCTAAGCAACGGCCCCATAGGGATAGAATATAGATGAAGTTTGTATCGGTGATATCCCTGAATGTGTCTTTCTGGGTAGATAGTACTATGGCCTCATCCATAGATTCCGAAAGAAATCCTATGAATACCGGGGCAGATCCTTCGGGTATATCCCTGTCAAGTACCAAGCGATTGTATTCAGAGGCTGATAAGCCCTTAGATGATAGAAACTCCTCGAACTCTTTGTTTAGTTCGTATTCCAGGCTTAGAGAGTCCTCAGATGCAGCAAACTGATATATTTGTTCCAGATAGTTCTCATCCTTGGCCACTGGGATTATGCCCTTATATTTTGTGTTCTTTGACCTAGCCCACCTCTGAAATATGAATGAGAGAGGCAAGCATCTTTGTAGGCCGTCTTTGACCATTTCTTCCAATTCCCCTGAGGTTAGTTCTGATTCCTCAAGGAATCTTTTGTATATGCCCATGTTCTTCAGATTATTTATGAATCGCTTTGCCCTGAGAGTTTCTCCCCGAGTTAAGAATATATGCTTTTCCATGATTGTGTATGTTATTAGGTTAAGTTTTAATTAAAGGGGGCAGGGGTTTACTGCCCCCGATTGGCTATGTTACATTAGGTTTTTCCAAAGATATACCTTCCACTTGCTGTCTATGTCCACCCAATAGTCTATACCCTCGGGAGTATTTTTCCATTCAAAGGTTCCCGAGATTAACTTCTCTAATACTTGAGCCCAGATATATCCTATGAATCCCGGGTTAGCCCCCATCAGATTGTCTATTTCCTCTGGACTATATTTTTCCAGCAGGTCTGCTGAAGCTGCTGTCATTACCATGTACAAATGAGGGAAAGTTACCCTATTGGATAATTCCACCGACAGTTGAGCTCGTATCCGATGATCGATTACGCATTCGGGTATTTGGTTCTCTGTTAGGAAGTCCTGGAATATCTTGTAGATATGGGTTTCCATGCAGGGTATATCCCGAGATACCACAGAGCTCAGAATGTCTATGGAGTTCATGGATTTTGATGGGAATGGAGCCAGATCGCTCTTGTTATTGATAAGCAGATATTTGATAGTGAAGTATACAGGTAACTTATATTCCATGGCCTTCTCTATCCTATCTTCGACTATTTCTCGGCCTATTGGGTCTGATGATCCCGTTATGGTTTCGATGATAGGCTCCATGAGACCGTGATAGTCCAGTACTTCCATGAGAGCCTGAGTTGTTTCCTTAGCATTGAATTCGATTTTCATAATGTTTAGATTTTAGGGTTATTAAATGTTGTACTTATGTACAATGATTATTTGTCCGTTTGGGTAGAACCGATAATGAGGATAATCTAGATATTCCCCGTCATCGGATCTGTTGAATATAGCATTTTCCTTTACCAAGGTAGTCCTGATAGTCTTTATTGAGTTCTTAGACCGGGGCATGAATTTATAGGTATAGCTAAACCATCCGATTCCCTCCCGGCAAAGAACCTTGACCAGTTTATATTCCTTGTTTATGTGAGGATTCTCTGATTTGTTTATCTCCCAGCTTATGAATGATTCAATTAGCTTGGGATCATAGTCGTTGATAGATTTGATTATCAGGTTTTCCATAGTTTATATTTTTATCTTTTTCGATATGCAAATATAATAATAAAATATAGAATATATTCATTTATTCCCAATATAATTCTCCGTCATCTTCTCGGAGAGTTATGGATATAGACCGGTAGCCCTGATAAATATCTACTGAGAATATGGGCAACTTAGAGGACCATTTCCGTACCAGGAGGTATTCGGATTTGGCCAAAATAGGTATCCTAAGTTTATAGTATTCCCCAGAGTCATCAGATAACTTAGTTATACTCAATTCCCTCTTGGGGTTGGGATCCCATTGATCCCTGAATTCTCTAAGGATCTCTTGTATCTTTGACCTTACCATGTTGGGTATATTTTCCCATGATTCATACTGATCCTTAGAGTATTTGATGGTTAAGCCTTTATCTTTCATTTTATTCTTATTATTAGGTTATGGTTGGTTGAGTACTTGATCAGTGTATTGTTTAGATCTATCCTGAAGTAGTCCTTGTACTTTTGATATTTGCATCCCTTTATGATAATGTCAAAGTATAGTTCCATCTCTCGTAATACTTGAGTGAATGTACGGGAGTTTGGTATAGGATGACCTAACCTCTTTTCTACGATTGGTATTACTAGATCTCTCCTCATATATACTTTGTCATGATTGGGAGTAAACCTAAATGAGTCTAGAACCTTGGGATCTTGGCTACCAGCCAATTCTATGATAGAATCAGCCAGAGCTTTATAGAGTATCAGTCTCTCCTTTATTGTCTTTACGCTATTCATAATCTTCTACATATACTACCTTATCACCCTTGAAGAAGTTCTCATGGTTGTAATCATCATACTTATGGCAAGCATACTTCTTTTCGCATCTTACGAAATGATCTCTTACCCATATAGGAGCCTTTATATCATCTTTCAGTCTGAAGTAGTCTCCCATTTTTACATACCTAAGCTCTATCTTTTTCATAGTACCCTATTTTATAGAATTTATATGTGTCAGTACAAATAACCAGTGATGATGCAGATTATACCAGAATTCCAGGCCTTCTCTTCTTTTTGCCCATAGAGTGAGGCATATAAAGAATTCCTTGGCATCTTCAACATTTTTTAGATATTTCTCTAAAATTGCCATCCTAGTTTGATATTCTTCTAACAATATCTCCTTTCTTTCCTCTTTGATAACCTCTACTACGGTATCCAGTAGACAAGTTCCATCTATCCTTCTTATTTGGAGGAACTCCTTGAGTAGTTTGATTTCAGCCTTAGTCATATTGCTTGGGTTTTTATTTTTATATATGCAAATATAATCTTTTATATTTATATCTGCAAATATATTTATAATAAATTCACTGGCTTAGACGCGAGTTCTAGAGAATAAGTGCATATTCTAGTATGATTTATAACATATAAAAAGGGAGACTCTAGAAAAGCCTCCCTTCGATTATCCTTAGTCTTTCTCTTCAAGGAGTAACTAAGTCCTCCACTTGATAGAGTAAATTGCAGTCTGAGGGATTTACTTCTACAACCCTCAGAATATTAGAGGGGATATCCAATACGTCTATCTCCTTCTTGCCGTCTTCCGAATCCCTTAGATCAACTATAAGACCAGTAGCTTCTGCAGACCTGAATATCATGCCTTGGCAAGCATCATCCATATCTCGGATTATAATCCTAGATACATTGCTTTCCTCATATAGGCATTCATATCTCACCTTACCCTCCTTGTCAACCATTCGGTGGAATAAAGGTGAATAGCCAGTAAGGGTACGTATCTTCATCTTAGATACTGATACTACTCCGTCCAGGACTATGTTAGAAGTCGTCTGGAAGAAGTTCTGCCTTGTTATCCTTACATCAGTAATTGCAAGAGTTTCTGAAAAAGGTTCATAAGGTAGTCCGAATACCTTTATTACAAGGCCTTTCACTATAAGACGGTTTACCAAGGGAATAAGTTCCCTAATAGTGTATGATGGTTTATCGGTATGTATCGCTTTCTCCATTGGGATCAGGTATTTCATCGGTTAATACTTCTATATTAGCTCCATTAAAGCTATCGATTACTTCCGGATCATCGATATCCGAAAGAGGACTTATTTCTGAAGGTGTTTCAGGGAATTTATCCTGAATAGCCTTAGAAAGTTCCTCGGCTTTTTCCGAAGATATGTAGGGCATAGATATGAAGAGGATTTGTTCATATACCTCTTTAGAGAGAGGTTGATCACCACTACCTCCAAGCCAACCATATACTATAAGATTGGTAGCCCATTCTTCGAGAACTAGTCTAATATCCTCATCAGTGGCCAGTATTTGATATTCACCCAACTGAGTGTGGAATATTTGACCGTCTTTAGCAATCTCCTGGCCTATCGTTATCTGCTGTGTACCAGACGGCATTATGATAGGGGTAAAGGGTTCTGAGCTACTAGTAGCTTTTACGCATAGTTTGATACGGATTGTTTTCATAGGCATTTATTTTTTATTGTTCATGCAAATATAATCTTTTATTTTTATATATGCAAATTTATTATCCGGGAAGGATAGTGGCTATCTCTGGGTCTTCAGCATCTCGATCGATATTTTCCATGATCTCCCGTCTTATTTCATGATGCTCTTCTTCGAATATATCTTTGACTCCATGATAGTCTGCAGTTATAGCTTCTAATTCAGTTTTCTTGATAGATAATCCCTCTTTTGAGGTATCTATGCCCTCTTGTTTGTTGGCAACCACCTCTGGCAAGTCTTGGAAGTCATAGTGGGCTTCAATGTATTCTAACTCTTTAGATCTATCGATTGAGGACATTTGTTTCTGTATAAAGTCCAAAGCTTCTACCTTAGTGATACCTACTTCATGTACTTCTATATTGTTTTGCTGATTGAACTGATTAAATATATTAGGAGTTCCTGCACCTGACAATGTCCTCAGTATAGAATGAAGGTTGTTAGTAGTAGACTGTTTTACAGCTAGCATCTTTCCGACTTCTGAAGATATAAAAGGTACATAGTGGTTCCCTTGACTGGCTTTCATTATGCCTAACTGTTGGGATGCCTCCATTCTGTCCTCTATAGCCATGCCTATTATCGCTCCAGTCATAGATTCCAATATTTTATCTATATGTTCTTTGTTGAACATCCGGTTATCAAATAACTGATCTCTCATCTGATCCTGTATTATGACAGGCTCACATTTGAGAAATACCGATAATTCCGACATGGTGTAGTTCTTACCCCACAGCATGCCATTACCCATTAACCAGGTTTGTATAGCAACCCTGGTAAGGGATTCTCTAGCCTTATCGGCATTCTCTGAATCAGAGTTAGCTATTCTGGCCAACTCGGTTATACCAGCTCCTCTGGGGAATCGTTGTATCTTATCCACGATCATAAAGTTTATATTTAATAGTTACAGCTAAATTACTATTTATATACGGTAGTGCATTCACATCTACCCTTTATTGGTCTGTTTCTTTCCAATCGTTTCATTCCCGTTATCGTTTCTCAGGGTCTGTGCACTACTACGAAATAGCCCCCAATCGGGGGCTATCTTTTTTGTGTGTATGATTAACCTATGTCATCCCTCATATATAGCCTCACTTATAGACTTACGTTTTACCTCTTCCATTTTTTCCTGGGCTTTGTCTAGTTGCTTCCTAAGACGAGAGTCCTCTATCTGCTTGTGCTTTTCGGGAAATAGCTCTTTTCTAGCGGGTATTACATAGTTAGCATAAAAATACCCAAATAACTTCTCTGAGAATGCTTTTCCCCGCCTTTTGTTTGAAATACTCCAGAACTTTATCTCATACTGTCTAACCAGATTTGAGAACATGTTGTAGTCAAATACCCATTTGTTATCCTCAAAGGTTTTACGGTCTTCGTTTAGTTTCTGGATAAACTCTTCACCGAAGGCTTTCATAAAACCCTTCTGATCTACCTTACCTCCGTTAAGGTTAAACTCCTTGATGTACTGATTGACTTTCATGGTTGGTAATTTTATTGATTATACATTCTATGTTTGATGGTACCTGAAATATGTACCCGTATTTACCCTGAGACTCTTCATAGTATGATCTCCATTTGGTATGTTCAAAATAGAACTTCTCTTTGTAGGTATCTTTCTTATCTACCCCGGTGATATATAGAAGGTCCTTGCCGTTATTTGGGTCTATTACGAAAGTAGGATGGCTGTGATAGTTAGGATTTATCAAGAAGCCCCTTATTACATAGTCTGGTAGGCTTTCTTTATGACCCTTACTATATTTACCATAACCTATGTATATAGCAACATCTTGTACATAGGTACCTACCTCTAAAGGTATGCCTCCATCTAACACTATATTTATAGAGGTTATATCCCTATCCAAGGGTAACGTCATTACTTTCGCTTCGTACATTTGCTTTTCTTTTTAGGTTTGACCTTCACTGGCATGTAGTCTTCTATTTCACTTAGCCTATTTGTTACTAAGGCATATACGAATACCTTTATAGGCCTGAAGAAGTACTGATGGATGTTGGAGTCATGTATATATAGGTGATACAATATCCAGAACTTATTTTGTACAGAGGTCCTTACTTTCCTTTGTATGAGGTATGTCCTTACACATTCTTTATGTAGCAATAAAAGTTCCCTTTTGGACCTCTTTATAGCTTTCTCATCTAACCCCATTATCATAGCCAATATATGTATAAAAAGCCCAGCCATCCTCTTAAAAACCCTATTATAAATTATGAAAACCTAGAGGATAACTGGGCTTATGGTGTATGGAACTTAGATTGCTACCTGATCTTTAACATACTGTGATTTGTATGCCTTGTATGCCTTTTCGGCTTCTTTGAACTCCTTAGAAGTTTTATCCTTTATTCGGAGCATCTTCAGCTCCAGCTGATGGACCTTGTTTCTTACCTCCTGGCGGAACTTCTTTCTTGAAAGGGTGTCCTGGCAATCTGCCGGGTATACATATTTTACCTCTCTTTTGCTGACTACCTCCTCTATGAGGTTGGCTTTAGCCTTTTTAGCCGTGTTCTTTATAGCCTTGTCTTTTTCGGTCTTTTCTGATTTTACCTTCTTGGCAAGATCTACCGTCTTGGTCTTCTTGACCTTTTCCTTAGCTTCCTTGGCCTCCTCCTGTTTCTTGGCCTTCTTCACCATGATCTTCTTGGGATTTTCGATCTGATCCTTAGACTTCTTGATCTCCTTGGTGTTCTTGTTCTCCGGGTTGTTCTTGTTTGCTTTCATGGCTCTAAATTTTAATGGTTTATAAATAAATGTATCTTTATCTTTATTTCGATATGCAAATATATATCTAAAATTTAATTAGTGCAAATTTTTTCTATAAATTCATCAAGGTCTACTTCAGTGTATCCTCTGGGTCTGTATCTCGATATAGTAGGTATAGATATACTAAACCTACCCAGCTAGAGAGTGTGAATATAGTAAATAATATATAGTCTACCCACTGAATAGGGTTTCTCTTTTCAGTAAATCTTACTATGAATAGGACCAGTATGAAGTCTATCAATGATCCAATTGCCCAAATAGTTGTCAGGCTTATCCCTAATATGCTCATATTGCTGTTTCTCTTAAAATTTTCTTGAACTCATCCATGTAATGGCATCCACCTTTGGGACATTTACCATCTTCTTCCATTTTTACGTTAGCTCCACATCTACCCATGCCTGTAGCTTTGTAAGGACAAAGTTTTCTGTGTGCTTTGCAAGCCTCCTTGAATTCTACTCTGCTCATAGTTACTTATAATTTATCTTTGATTCTATCATATATTTCCTCCCAGTTCTCTACCAAGAACCTTCTAGCCTCCATGTGAGTGCCCAAGGCTTGGAACTCCTCTAGTTTGCCGTCGATGAAGAAAGATATCTTACTACCTTCTATACGGCCTATCAGTTTATCATCGGCATATATGAGAGATATACCTTTTAATGCTATTCTCCTCTTTATGGTTAAAAAGGGTATTCTAGTCTCTGTCATATTCATAGAACTCATAATAATCAGTATTATTCAATTCATTCTCTATAATATCCTCTAGAGTGATCTCTTTGGATTTACTTCTATTTATCTTGCTGAGGTCAATGGTTATAGTCTTCCCCTCTATCATCTCATAAGTGGGAGAAGTAAAAGTTCGCCTTTGTAGCAATACAGTTTCCTTCTTTACTTCTGGCTTAGGTTTTGAATACTCCCTATATGTTATCATCCCGGTCTCATAATCATAGGATTTTACATCTCTTATATCCCGGGAACTATCCCAATTTTTCCAATACGTAGAAGGAACGTAGGGTTTAGGTTGACTGCATTTGTCTATCCCTATGCCCGCCAGGCATAGTACCCCAGCCCCTATAATTACCCGGTGTACTATGCCCCAGGCTCTTGCTTGATCACTTTGCTTTTTCATATCTTAAGTCCTTTATAGTATGGTCTTATATACTGTCCGAAGACTGTACCCACATGTTCATCCTTCTTGCAAGCTTCCTCTAAAGCTTTTTTATCGGGGGCTTTTACACCCTTATAGTTGTATACCTGACCCCCTTTGAAGGTTATCCTTACTATATCATGAGTATCCAGGAATTCTACCTTCTTAATGTTACTACTGTTGTTTACTTCGTATGACCTATTCATAACTTTATAATGTTTAATCCTATTACACTTTCTTTTCTCAAAGCTTTTGCTGTGAATAGTATATCCCACAGATCGAATATACTTTCGCAACCTATTCTATCATTCTGAAGAAGTTCATCCTCCCTGTAGTATAAGATGCTCATGATAGAGTCAACCCATTTTGTTTGTAGGCTCTCTATAAACTTTATGAGTCTAGCTTGAAATACTGCAGGGTCTTCCTCCTTATACCATTGGCTATTTAGGAATATTTTCCTTAGCTGACCAGCCATATCAGATATTTCCTCGGGGGATGATCCAAAAGAGGGCAATATCTTTTCCCAATCCCGGAGTATGTGACCCTCTATAACCCTGTTAAGGGCTCCAACTTGGATAGATACTATATCATCCCATAATCTAGCCAAATCATAGTCAGAATCCATAGGAATGATTCTTAATTTGACCGTGGGATCATAGTTAGCCCCGTTAATCATGATTTTCTTGGTTCTTTTTCTTTTCATTTTTTATTTTATTTTGTGCAAATATAATTTATATAATTTTAATATGCAAATTCTGGTTCATTTAAGTTATCTGGTTAGACTCTAGCATCTACGTGGTAGAATTACGCCTAAAACCCTTGCCAGCTCCTCTAGTAAAGTTGTCTATACGGGATTCTTTGTTTTTGGATCCCAGTACTTTCTTGAGATCTACTTTCTTTTCACATACGAATGGTCCTATCTTTTCCCGGGTATCACTTTGAATATTAAACAATAAAGGTTGTTCATATTCCCGTTTATCTACCTTATACTTCTTGTTAGGGGATACATAGGGATTACTTGAACTGTGTTCCTTTGCCTCTAGTTTCAACAATATATTTTGACTAGCCTCTTCCTTTGATACTTTGTGGAATTTAGAATATCCCATCACTGCTCTCTTGTAGTAGGCCCTCATCCTCTTAGTCATGGGCTTACCATCTACTAAGGGATATTTTATAGCAGACTCCCTGGCTTTAGTTACCTTTGCCCTCTTCTTGACAACAGCCTTCATCTGGGCCAATTCTATAACATCCAACAAGGGTTTTATGATAGGGCCATGTATTGGGTCATTACTCCAGTCTACATGGGTGTCCAGATCATGTACCACTAAGTACTCTATAAGCTTCTCTTTGGCCTTTACAGCATTTATTTTGGATAGTGTTGGCATGGGCTAACTGTTTATTATATCGGTTTTAGTCATACTAAGGATTCTTATAGATTTGCCTGAAATCTTGGCCTTAAATTGTAGATACAGTGCTATGTCTTCATCGGATAAATTGAGGAAGGTAGACTCGTATCTCTCTTCAGTTATAGGGTTCTCAAATCTTACCGTGGTTATATGACCATTTACTAAAGACTTGATGTCATCCAGAGTACTCTTTATCTTCTTATATTTGAAGTCCCTGTCTTTTATCAAAGATTGTTTTTTCCCGGGACTTATGTTGGGGTTTGCCAGGGATATGTCTATGTGCTTTAACAGTACATATAAATCTTTAACCCTCTCTATAAGGTTCTTGATCGAGGTTTTCATCCTTGGGATTATTTTCTAAAAGCGGTTCTAATTTTGCTCGTAATTCTTCACTTCTAGAGATTATATATTCTATAAGGGGTAATTCTTCTTCCCCTACTTCTTCTTCCTCTAGAATAGCAGAATATGACAGGATTTGATTGCATAGTGCAAGATAAATGACGTCTATATATTCTTCCATAGCCATAAACATAATAAAAGAGGGTAGTCGTTAAACTACCCTCTCTCACTAAACTAAACTAAAACTAATATGATGGGCAGTTACCTACTCTTCATCCTCGTCATCTGCCTTGTCGGCATCTTCCTCTTCAGCCTCATCGTCGACCTCCTCGACATCACCATTGCCCTTCTTTACTCCGGGAACCTTGGGAACCAGGGTACCGTGACCCTTCTTTGCCTTGGGAGATACGCCGTTAACGAGAGTTACTGATACCCCTACTACGTTACCCTCGGCGTCCTTTGCGATGGCCGTTACCAGAGTACCTACCTTTCGTACGGGCATACCATAGGTAACTACCTCGCCCTTGTCATCCATGGGGATTACATCGATCTGCTTCGAGTTGGGTCGCTGACCCTCGGGGCGATTCTTGAGAGCAGCCATACGGGCAGCCTTCTTTGCAGCCTTGTCCTCTGCCTTCTTCTTCGAGTCGGCCTGCTGGGGAGCTTTCTTGTCCTTCTTTACATCCTCCTTTACCGGCTGAGCCTTCTTCTCTACCTTCTTGTTGTTCTTAGTTGCCATAGTTTTAATTTTTTTTTGAGTTATGGTTTGGTTTAATTCTTGTTTTCAAATAGGGAGGGGGAAGGTGGATCCCCCTTATTCCCTATTGAAGGCTAATAGTGTTTTGAATTTTACTTCTTACCCTTTTTGCCCTTTTTCTTTGAGTCCTTCGCCTTGGGAAGCGAAATGCCCAACTCCTTGGCGATTGCCTTACGGAGCTTGTCGATGTCATCCTCATCGTAGTCGTCGGGATCGGTATCCAGTTCCTTGTCGTCGCAGAGATCCTCGAGATCCTCGAAGTCCATCTCCATCAGACGTTCACCGGTGAGTTCCTCCTCTTCCTCGTCCGAATCATCCGAATCATCATCATTATCATCCGAATCATCGTCTGAGTCGTCATCCTGATCGTCTGCATCATCTGCATCGTCCTGGTCGTCATCGTCGTCCGAATCATCCTGATCCTCCGAGCTACCTGAGCCGGTGATCTCCTCGATATCCTCTGCTGAGAGAGAAGTGATGATATCCATAGAGCCATCATCATACTTTACCAAGATAGCTCCCGATGAAAGGGTGATACGTTCTACCTCTTCCTTGACATTCTTCTTTTTCTTTGCCATAGTTTTAATTGTTTTTAATGGATTGATGAAAAAAGTTTGCTTGTTTCAATGAATTATAGTGATACTAACACCTGTTCAGTATAGAATTCTAGTTTTTCTTCTTCGGCCACCATCTTTTTCATGGAATTCTTTTGGCAAATTTCCTGAGCTTTCTGGTGTATTTTGTTCATAACCGCATCAGGGTTATTATCAGGAACCTCTCCAAAGAATTCCTTAAGAGTTAGGGATTTTTCTCCAGTCTCCCTATTTACTTTATATGTATGTATGTATACTTTCATAGTTTGTTATTTAGCTACTCCGTTTTTATAATCCGTGTAGAATATTTGTGTATACCCCTCCACTCCCACATGACCATAGACTTCATGTATATCTCGGTATCTGCATCCGGTCTTTGGCATATATCCATGAGCAAAGTGTTCTGGGTATATTAGTCTTTCACCTTTCAATAGTGAGTTGCTTGTAATATAGGCAAAATTTCCTGTCTTAATCCTCATAGGAAACTTGGAGATAGGTACAAACCCTTGTAGTAATAATTCTTTACGAGCCCTCTTCACTGATACTGTGGGTCTGTTGAACTTCCGAGTTAATAACCACTCCTTGTAAGATTCAATATTCCTAAGAGTCCACCTTATACATCTTTTAACGGAGGTCCTGAATAAATGCCTATATGCTAGGGCTATCTGGATCTCATCCCATCTCAAGGACTTCGTAATCATCTCTTTTTCGGATGGTTTCAGCCTTCTGAACCTTATGTGACATATTCGGCTTTCTATATATACTCTTTCGTATTTTTCTCGAGTCGTAGCCATATTGGAACTTATTCATTAATTGTCTTACATATTCTTCCCTTTCTCGGGGAGTTTTGTGTAATAGTCTTGCTTTAGATACATATTTGTTGAATATCTGCAAAAACTTCTCATACTTAAAGCCAAGTAGTCCTTTACTAGATACCTTCTTGGGAGGTTTCATCTTTCTCCTACCTATGTATAAGAACTTACCTATCCTCATACCTCTATTACGAGCTTCTTTACCGGATATGAAGAATATTTGGCTAGCTTGTTTATCCGTGAACCGGGTCTTGTATAGGAGTTCTCCATACTCCTTGGAATAAAATCCTTGTAATACCACCACTGGTTCAGGATATTGAGTCCTACCATTAGGGGGTGGATACGTATAGGGGTAGTACTTATGAGAATATAATCTCTTGTCCCATTTGTTAGAAGCCCGGGTCCACCTCCTATCCCATTTTTTCTTCCGTAGCAAGTGCTTATAGTAAGGCAAGAATTCGGGGGATATGGATTTTTCATCTATCAGTCCATTCGGTAATCTAGTAGCCTCTTTTATTGCTTTATGATACCTTTTGAAGAAGTCTTTTTGATACTCCCTTGTGGGCTGGTATACTTCTATATTTCCCCTTACTACTTCTATTAGCCATACCAGGAATCTCCGGGGATTCAAAGTCTGTATATAAGGAGGTACGTAGTATATTCCAAAGTGAGCAGTCAATTGCTCTCTAGACCAATACTTGTACTTACGGAAGGACTTTGAATGATAGTGTATCAAAGACCACTTCTCCCCGAATCTGTTCCTTTTATTAGGCATTTTCCTTGGCTAACTTTTTCTTACCCCGTCTATACCAGGTACTTATTGACTTCTTATTTGCTTCAGGGAATTTTGCCAGTACTCTTCTGGTTACTCTTTCCAGATCATATCCTCTAGAAAGTAGTTCCATTACATAGGCTTTTTTACTCCCTTTTACAAAACCTCTTTCATCTTTGATACGGGATCTTTTAGACTCCTTTTTGGTAGTTGCTTTGGGCTCCTTTACGGATCTAGAAGTATCTTCTTCACCTATATATCCCAAGCATAGCTGGTAGCTTCTCATGGGATCATCCTTATCATATCCAGCCTCTTCTAGTTGCTTGTCCATCCATTTGTCATACTCGGTTATGAGATTAGGATCTGGCTTGTTAGTTGTTTTATTTACCCATGAAGCTAACCCATTGAAGTCAGCTGCACAAGCATCTGGGAAAGGCATTCCTAAAGATACGGCTTGTTTTTTAAGATCCCGGTAAGTGTAAGAGGATGCCTTTATCTGTCCTCTCTTCTTAGTTTTCTTGTCGTTGTCCCGTTTCATGGTTCTATATATTTTATATATTTATTCCTTTATTTTATTTCGATATGCAAATATAGATATTTTTTTTATTCTTTCGTATTATTTTTCTTTAATTCTCTCCAGTTCCGTCTGCGTATGCTATACGCATTGTCTAGAGTATCTGAGGTATAATCGGTGTTATCTAGATTCTTAAAGTTTATAGCTTTTGAAATGATTGTACGGTATGTTTTCCACCAGTCTAGTCCGTTAGGTATAGTATCTATGCTTTCAAAATATGAAGCCAGTAATACGCCAAATTTTTCAGCATCTAGTTTAGTCTCAAATACATATATTCTTAATTTACATAGCTTTTCCAATACTTTCTCATCACGGCTTATGGGTATTACTCCATAGCCATTCTTGGGGAAGATAGTCTCATTTATTAGACTTACCCAATACCTACGACTAGTAGGACCTTTCTTATGATACTTGTCATATATCATCTGTATCCTGACCGTAGGTATTTTATATAAATATCTTACGTATAACTTTTGCTTACGTTGTACTCTACGATTGAATGCAGAAGGTGCTTGTAATGACCTGGGTAATATCCTGTAGTTGTTCCACCTATCAAATTCGGTTATCAAAGCATACAGGTCTTTATCCCAATCCGACTTAGAATATCTAAGCCTTTCCATGTTTATCACTATACGTCGGTTTGTTATCTCAGGAGATACCCAAGTAGGATCCCCAGAATGTAGTCTTGCTTCTATCTTTGGTAGCCTCTTTACCATAGCTCCAAAAATAAAGTCCCTAAAGTTGTTATCTAAAGGGGCTTCAGGATTTACCAGAGAAGGGTATTTTTCAAAGTAGTCAGAAAACATCTTAAAAAACTTCTCAGCTCTGGCTTTTATTTCTAAGTATTTGTAGTGAGCTAGCTTTAGTATTTCTCCACCCTCCCAGGTAGATAAGCCTTTAGCTTTACTGAAGAATAGGGTGTTTTGTTCTTTAGGTGTTAGGCATTCCCATGCTTGTTGTTGGTATCTTTCCATATTAGTATTGTTTTGAGCTTAGTATGTCTTCTATAGTACCGTCATCAGCTATACGGGATAAATCATATTCCTGAGCTGTAGAGTATAGCTTGTCTTCTGATCCATCTTTATAAGCAGAATATAATACATTATCCATGGGTATCTCTATGTCAAGTCCACTAGAGCTATCTGGATATATCTTTACCAATACCTTGTTACGATTTAAGTTTATATCTAATATCACAGCAGGTATACCCTCGAAAGGATATCCTCGTAATATTACGAAATCTCCTATGGATTGAGAAGTCAACTCCCTGGCCGAATATATCTTATTGGCCTTGGACATTCTCATGAATCTACGGAACTCCTTACGCTCTATAGTAGCAACAAATGAATAATCATCAAAGTCCTCGGCATTATCTACCCTTAGCCTTTTTCTACGAGGTTTATACTCCAAGGACTTTACAAAGGATAATATCCCAGGTATATTCTTACGTAGTTTATTTAAGAAGTACCTATCAAAAGCCTTTATGGACCTCATACGTATGAACCCATAGTTGAAAAGAATAGGTACATCCTCATATTCACTCTTACCTTTTCTACTACGTTTTAATATGCTTACAGTTGGTACTATAGCCTTTATATCTTTGTACCCTCTAGAAAGCAGTTCCTTGTTTATACGAGGGTATAGCTTTCTATCAAGTCTAAATATACAATATACGTATGATGATCTCTTCATCTTATCCCTTTTTTAGTAGTTTCCTGGCAAATTTATAGAAAGCATTGTATTGTATGCTATCCATTACTTCTGATAACAGATATATAACTATATCTAACCCATCTGGGGTATGTATATGGGTATAGTTATCTATATATGCTTTCATATACTCATGTAGTTCTGGTCCTACCGCAAAGAAGGCCTCTCCAGAGCTCATAGAGTTGTACCTCATTATAAGTAAAGGTACTTTATTAGCCCTATTAGCATCATTTGTAGCTTGATCCCAGAAGTCCTTTATTTTACAGTTTTTATTACCTAGTAGAGGGTGTTCAAAGTTTATATTCTGATGGTTCTTGCACTCTATAGAGAATGGGCACTTTGAATTGTGTATGGGATCCGTGCATACCACATCTGAGGATATGTTATCGGCCTTTTTCCACCTAAGTCCTCCACTTTGAGGAGTTCTGGAGAATTCATAGCCTGACCATTCAGTAAATGCTTTACATACAACCCTCTCAAAACGGCTTCCTTTTTTCTTAGAATTTATTCTAGACATAACACTAGTATATTTTAACCTCAATAGTCCTATTGGTAATCTGAAATACCGTTATGTCTGCTTACCTGTAGTATTTCTGAACCGGGTATAGTTAGTGAATCCTGATGAGATATGAGGAACAGTGTCTTATTCCTATATACTTTACGTATAAGCTCTATTACTAAATCAACATATTCACTACTTAGGTTTTCAAACACCTCGTCTAAGAAAGCTATATTTATACCCTTAGATTGAGTCATAACTTCATTCATTGCAAAAGCCATAGCTAGAGATACTAACTGCTTCTGACCTCCCGATAACTCCTCGTATTGTACTTCTATACCGTCCATAGATATTAATGTCTTGAAGTCCTTGCGATTACCCTCTAGATCTATATAGAATAATATACTTATCCCCAATATCTTTGAATAACCCTCTAATACTTCATTTAGGTACCCAAGAGAGCTATCAAATATATAGGCTTTCAGACCTTTGTTACTAAGAGGATCATCATATAACCACCTATAATCAGCTTGTTCTTTATAATATGCTTTAAGCTTACTTTCTAGAGAGTTAACCTCGCTTTGTATAAGTTTAATCTTCTCTTTATACTTTTTCTCTAGATTGTGGTCTATTTTTGACCGTTTTTGCTTCAGTAGGTCTATATTCTCCCCTATATCTTTAATTTTTGACTCTAGGGTGTCTGCCCTATCCAATTTATCCTCTATATCCTCTGATTCAGCTTTTAACCTATCTACATCGGAATAGGTATCACTTAATAGGTTAGAGTTATCCCTTATGTCTATGAAGGCTTTGTGTATCTTTTCCAATGATTTTATAGCCTCCTTTACTTTACCCCGTTTTAGTAGGTTTAGTATGTTAGATATTACTTCTTCCAAAGGTACTTTTGATATACTCTGGGAGTTAGATATCTCTTGTTTGATGGCTTTAATTGATTCGTATTTATCCTTTAGAGCCTTGTTCAATTGAGACAACTTCTGTTTCAGGCTTAATTGGTCAATATCTTTTTGTTCCTTAGCTAGCAATGACCTCTTTTTCTTCAGCTCGGCTATTTTCTCTTCTATATCATTGGAATCACTGTCTCCCTTGCTCTGGATATCCTCCAGTATAGATTCATAATCTAATACTCGGTGTTTACAATCGTCCAACTTCTCCTCCAACAATCTTACCTCGCTACTTATATCTTGGAACTTAGACTTAGCTATATCTCGGGCCTTTGATATATAGGACAAGTTAAATATCTCCTCGAATATAGCCTTCTGATCATTGCTACTCTCTTGTATAAGCCTCTTCATTCCCTGGCCAAACATAAGAGAATTCATGAATAGGCTATAAGTCATACCAATATCTTGAGCTATAAGCGACTGTATGCTTACCTTAGATTTGTCTTTTACTTCTACGGCATCTACTTCATATATCAATCTATCAGACCCCTTAGCCCCGTTTACCTCACCCTTGTATTTTTGACAACGGGTTATCTTATGAGTACTACCATCTAACTCGAAATATAGTTCTACCTTAACACCATTATAATCTTTACCCCTATACTTTGGCCAGGTCATCACCTCAGAAACTCCCTTGAGATTTTTACCATATATAGCCCATACCAAAGCCGAGAATATGGTTGTTTTGCCACTACCAGTTGCACCCCTGAATAGTATTATCTTATTGGTGTTAAGGTCCAGTTCCAAGTTAGATATAGAACCAAATCCCTCTATAGATATTTTATTGAACTGTATCATCTTCGGCCTCCTTTATTACCTTCCACAGTAGTTTTCTGCGATTCTTATCTTTTATGTCATTACACCTGCAATATCTACGTACTAACCCTCTAGTGTTATTTACGGGTTTACTTACATCCAGAGTCTCTACCTCCTTAGATATGGACTTGGCTATAACTGTATAGTAATTACCATCATCCTTTATTTCACTTTCATCCTCTACATCTATAAACTTGGGATATCCTGATAGCGGCTTAAATTCCATAGAGAAGTCCTCTTTTATGTACCATATACCCATATCGCAATCCCTGTCTGTACGTCTCTGTTGTAAGGGAGCCCCCACCATAAATACCTTCTTACCAAGCCTCTGTGGTTTATGTATATGACCTATTAGGGTTAGTTTGAACTTGTCTAATAGGTTTACATTCAAATTCTGTACTGTACCTACTTCTACTCCATCGGTATCCTTAGCTCCTGGGTAGTCAGTATGTAACAACAGTATAGTAGGCTTTATTATCTTGATATTTTTAATATATTCATTTAAGCCTATGTTACTGTCTATATAAGGTACACCTACTACCCTAAACTTACCAAAGTCGTGATAGTCAAAATCCAGATTATGTAAAAAGTGGAATTTATTACATAGGTTTTTCCAATGAGATGGGGATCTACGTTCTATACCATTTTTCAGAGACATATCATGATTACCTGATATTCCATATATATTGAAGTCTTCGTCTCTCTGTATAGTACTAAACTGATCTATTATCATCTCCTCTAGGGATGAGGTTATGAATTCAGATTTGTGCATAAAGTCACCACAAAAGAACGCCGGGCATTTATGTTTCAAGCATTCCTTTTTAATTGATAAAAGGACCCTGAATATGCTTAGGGTCCTTTTATTGTCCTGATTGAACTTGGTATATTCTCCCAAGTGCAAGTCAGAGAAAACTATACCTATTACTCTCATTGCAATCGGAGGAATTTCATGGTCTGATCTACTCGGTGTTCGAAGCTCAGGCTATCGAGTACTAATACTTTTACCTCTTTATCATCCATCAGATGGATAGTTCCATACTTATCCAGGCCTGTTATGGGCTTCTCATAGAATCTTTGCCACTTTATCCCCCAAATGTCCAATATACCCCATATTAGCTGAGATATCTGAAACTGATATAGAGGGGAAAGTACTCTCTTGTTGTTATCCTCTATTACCCACTCTCTAAGGAACTTCTCAGAATAGGGTATGAATATGAGGTGTGTACATTGCTGAGCAGTTAACATTCTGCATAGTGACATTACATGTTCTACCTCGCAGTTGGGTATACGATGAGCCAGCTTATTTATGAAGTATGCTGCAGAATCTACGTATGATCTATCTGTTACAAAGTCATCCCTATCCTTGTAAAGCTTGTTACGTACAGTTATATTCTGCATATCCTGTCGGAATATCTCATCGGCAGGTTTTATGAGCATATCACTATGCTTTTGCTCCTTTGTTTCAGGTACAGTATCAGAATATGATCCCGATATATACTGTATGCCCAGCTCATTAGCTATGTACTGGGCCAGAGTAGTTTTACCTACTCCAGATGCTCCGGTGAACATCACTTTCTTAAAAATTTCCATATTCTCTTAATGTTTCAAATGGGTTTAAGAATTCATATAACCTGAAAGACTTTAGATTATACCTATTCAATATAGAATAGAGCTTATCTCTATCTATTTGGTAGTGACGTATCTTGCACATAGGTACTCTCTTTATGGGGTGTTCTTTCAGAGCTAGTTTTAAGTCAATTAAAGAACGATTGAATTTATACAGTTCATATAATTTAACTTTATCTAGCCCCTTAAATTCAGCTCCTGGATCATCTAAAAAAGCTTGTATACTGGTGAACTTATCTAAGAAGTCCCTTACCCTTTTAGGTCCCATACCCCTATATCCCGGAATATCATCCGAATCATCTCCTATGAGAGTGAGATAATCTACGCATTCCTTGGGAGTATATCCCATATAAAGCTTACAAGTCCTTTCATGTATGAAGCTATCCTTGTGAGGGTGAAATATCCTTACATTTGATGATAGCAACTGGCAGAAGTCTTTATCAGAAGATATTATCAAGCTCTTACCACGGTGTTCTACAGCAAACTTTGCTATATAGTCATCGCACTCATGACCAAGACCCTTGAAATCGTATACTACCTGTATACCCATCTGACGTAGTATCTTCCTTAGTAGCCTCATCTGGAAGTTCCAGCTATCCCAGTCAAAGGTTATACTGTTCTTAGATCTGTGGGCTTTGTATGTTGGTAGTATCTTCTTACGGAAGCAAGATTCTTTTGACATCTTGCTATCGAATACCACTATCAAATATGTCGGCCTAAACCTTGTTACATAACTACCCAAAGTTCTTAAGAACCCATATACTAGTCCAGTGGGTTCTCCGTTAGAAGATCTAAGCTTTTCGAATTTCCTGAATGCTCGGTGTGCAAGGTTGCTGCCATCTACCAACATTAGCAACCTCTTATGGGCATCATTAGATATTTTCCTCTTCATCCTCCTCGTAAGATTCTGATTGTGATTCATACTCTATATCGCTATCTACAGGGAACAGGTTTTTACCTACAGAACGCATGCTTCTCTTAGCATTACCTATGGTATTTATACCTGAAGCCCTCACCAGCTTTTTACGGAGTTTATCATCCTCTGCCATTAATGCTTCGAATTTATCCTCTCCTCGGCATATCACCTTCCCCTCGAATAAGAATGACCCTCCATTTTTACGGGTTATAACATCGGTATCCTCTAATACATTGGCTAAACCAAAGTACTTATCAAAACCTATCTCATGAATGCTAGGGTTAAAATATATTGGGGCCTTAGATATGGTCTCTCGGGGAGGTGATACCTTATTCTTTATCATTCTGATAGTTACATACTTGCCTGCCCTCTTCTCTTTGCCCTTTACCTTTACAGTAAGAGTTCTTCCAGAGTATGTGGCCAGTCGTATGGAAGCATAGAACTTAAGAGCAGCTCCTCCGGGAGTAGTGGCATTATCCTTTCCAAAACCCACATTGAGAGCTGTTCTTAATTGATTTATACATAACATAGATACACCCAGCTTGTAGAAGAGTTCAAACCTTATTCTGAACATCTTGTACAACATCTTAGCCCTGCTTCCCATTTCAGCTTTTTGGTCAGCCATCTTAGAATTTATGGTATCGGCTGAATCAAGGGCTGCAATAGAATCTATGACTATGAGTATCGGCTCATTGTTTACCAACTGTGATCTATAATAGATAGCTAAGTCAGCTAATGCGTCCGATATAGTCTCTATCTGAGTATCATTTAATACTGTTACACAGCTAAGATCAAGTCCGTTCTGTTCAGCCCAGGAATTCATCCAAGACTGTTCAGCATCTACCCATATAACATGACCTCCCATCTGCTGGCAACATTTTGCAAAATTGTATGCCATCAAACTCTTACCTGAGCTCTCTTCTCCCATGATCTCAACTATCTTACCAAAAGGTATTCCACCACCCATTTGGTGATTAAGAGCATAGAATGAAGAGGGTATCCACAAGTTATAGTGGTCTATGGTGTCGGCCTTCATCTTTAGTGAAGAACCATATCTTCGGGTTATCTCTTTTAAGGTTGGTACCTTAAGTCCGGTTCGTTTTGCCATATAATTAATTAGGTTAAAAAGGCCAGGTGTTTAAGCCTGGCCTGACAATAAATAACTGATAAATGGAAGAGAGCTAAATATCACCCTTATACTTTTTCTTCTTACGATCTCTGT
>OLIT01000771.1_pt1 | contig 31037 bp, 28 predicted proteins | sample 1601341 | NCBI WGS metagenome assembly OLIT01 (sample SAMEA2452121, study PRJEB22498) | human gut metagenome | biome: human feces; feature: human gut; material: feces | place: Australia | collected 2012
CAACACTTTTCCTTCTTCAACCAGGTTCTCCCCGCTTAGACGAACGATATCCGCAAAAGGCATACCGCAAGCCAAAAAAGAAAACAGGGCCATATCCACCGCCAGCTTTTTCTCCGGTTCTTCTTCCAGATCAAGCGCAGCCATCTGCTTGATCACTTCCACCGGAACAGCCCGTTTAACAGTCTCCTCCCGTTGCAACTGCATCCCCTCGAACGGCCGTGCCTCAGGCCGCCCTTTCCACCCCCGGCAAGCACGGTTGTACATCGCCCGTAGATTACTAATATAACTATTCACCGAATTTACACGCAGTTTCTTTCCTTTCAAGTACAAAACAAATTCCTGTACAACATCCTGCGTCACATCTCCCAGCAACCCGCTCTTTCCTCCCTCACGAATGAATGCTGCAAAATGATTTCGGGTAGCACGATACAGATCAGCCGTGCTTTCATCCCCATTACTGCGCTTCTGCTTTTCCTGCTCAAGCATCAGCCTGCAAAAATCTTTATTTCTCATAACTTTTTCCTTCTTTATCGTTATTAACCAAAAAGATAAAGATAAACATTCCCGGCTTGCAGATTGTTCGGTTTTCACGGTTTTCACTAACGGCAGCATCTCTAAAAAAGTTTGTTTTAGAAAGAAAATCACATCTTTCACCATCATTTCCTACCCTCATTTCCACCCTTACACAAATTCATTACAATGATTCTTCCCGATCATCATAATGCCTTGTGGAAGTCATCACAATGACTCCAGGCACTTATCACAATGAACCGGACTGATCATTACAATGAAATTTTTAACATTGCAGAATATTAGGAAATTTACTTCGTGATTATCTCATAAAACGGGGGTTATGCACCTTTTACAAGGCTGGAAGCTCTTTCCGGGTAGATCGTTTTCAGGTGACAGATTGTAACTGGTTTTGTTTTATATCTATCATCTGCTCTAAAAACATTGCGATGATAGTATTTGTAGCTATCCAAATGTCAGCACCAAAAGAAAATCCCCTCAATCCGTCATTGTTAAACTTCGGATTAAGGAGATAAATATGTTTCATCATTTCCCTGTTTACATACAGAGTAAAGATATAAAGATTAAATTAACAAAATATCAAAATGATATAAGTTTTAATTTAGGTTCTTTAAGTAATACTTAAACATAAAGAATCCCACAATATGTTTATATTATGAGACTTTTTTATACTTATTACTCTGTTTAGTTTTGTTCTTATATAATCTACCTAAGATTTCCCAACAGGATTTAGATGACTGATATTTAAATTTTGTATTTCATTCAAATATTTTCCACGAATACCCCATTAATTTTCTACATAATTTTGCAATAGTTTACTCATTTAGAAACTGAAATGAAGATAAACTATTTCTTCAAATATGCAAAATCAAAAGAAAAAAAATAAAATAGAAAACGATGAATTATAAAATTAAAATTCTTTCTATTTTTTCAATTAACACAGTCTACCTGATTTATTTAATTAATTATTGAGATTAAGAATTTATATGTTTTCCCTTCCATTCCAATACGATTTTTTTATTGATTTTTGCGATATTACAAAAATACTCATTAACAGCTAACGGGTCTCCTAAAGGACTTTCATTTGCATTTCTTACCATACACATAGTGCAGTATTCTTTATCTGCACAATGAATGCATTTAGGAAAATCACGTTTGCGTAAATCCCTTAAATAATGTACTTTTTCAGAATTATTCCAAATACCATTAAGAGGAGATTCTTTTACATTTCCAACAATATAATCTTGCCAACCAGCACACGGATATACATTTCCATTTTCAGCTATACAAATAGATGAATTGCAAACACTACAAACAAAATCATTAGGTTCTACGTATTTTTTCTTTTCAGCTTCAATTTCCAATTGCTCCAAGTAGCTTGCATTACTACTAGCTTTGTTGTATATCAAGTCTTTTACCTCATTGATAGATAGACGGCAATTCAAGTTATTTATTGTATGATTATATCTTGCTATAATGACATAATCATCTCCAACTTGTATTTTATGATTTTCTGCCCATTTTACAACATCACCATAACAATCTTTGTTTTGTTTCATTATTGGGCAACTTATTTGCAAAGGAATATCATTTTCAATTAGTCTTAAAATTGCATTTTTTGTTTTTTCGAAACTACCTTTCATTTGAGTTATCTCATCGTGAATTCTTGGATTCATAGAATACAATGAAACTTGAACACCCAAAAGAGGATTTGCTTTCATTTCTTCGAGAATATTATCATTAAGTAATGTCAAATTACTGAGAATATTTACTGAGAAATCGTATTCCCTACATTTTTTTAAGAAATCACAAAAGTTTTTGTGTAACATTGGTTCACCACCACTTAAGGTTAAGTGCAATAAATTCATATCCTTACATTGTTTCAAAACATCGTAGAATAAAGCAGGATCAATATTGTCTATCTTATTTTCATGAGGAATATAACAATGTATACATCTTTCATTACACTTGCTTGTAATCTCTATGTGTATGTTCGTAAGTTGCGGTTTGCCGTTAAAATGTTCCTCTAAAAACTCCTGAGTAGATTTACGGGGAGGCATAATAGTCTGAGATAACTCCTTACTTTTACAGACAGGCTCTAATATTTTATATGAAAATTTAGTATCTTTTTCTTCACATTCCTGAGATGTTTCACCAGAAACAATAAACCCATCTTCCTCAAGCTGACAATAAAAATCTCTAGCATCCTCCTTGATTATATTAATATCAATATCAATGAATTGCTTGGCTATTTTTTTTGCAATTTCATCAAGTATTTGCGGCTTTTTATCTAAAACAGAAAAGAAAATGGCCCCACTTTCTGATACAATTTTATCACCAACATGATTTTCGTTATCATTAGTTCTTTTATATCCAAAGTTCCTATTATCTGTTATATAACCAAAGGATTTATAGTTTCTAAATATAATATTAGATTTTTGCTTAAAAAACATAACATATTTCTTTTAAATAGTCAGGCGATGTATATCACATCATCGCCTGACTAAGTTGTTAATTAACGTCCACCTGGCTTTGGTGGATTACAAGGTCTCCCACTCGGCTTACTGTTGGGACGGCACTCCGCCATTCGTGCAGTACTTTCTGCCAAAACTTTAGGTTTTTTGTAAATCATATAACCTCCTTTTTAAAAGTTATTATTCATGCTATCATGCATAGCACAAAGATATAAAACCAAATCTATTTTTCAAAGCTTTATTATTTATTATTTCACCTCGTCTAAAAATATAGGGATCTTTTGAAAAAACAGACAGGTAAAGAAAAAAATTTAATTCAATACAATAACTTACATCCATTGTAATTATTAAAGTCAATTTTATTACAGATATCAGCTTAAGATATACTAAGTTATAGATCTGACATTTAGGCTTTGCATCTTCGATGTTGAAAATAAACCACAACATTCGTTTTTCTTAGAACAAGAGAAACAGGTATCTATATAAGTTACTTTCCAATCGGAAATAGATTTCTTTGCGAATTTGTATAGTGATGGCTTTAGTAAGCAGAGCGGTATGTTAAAAATAGAAACATCCAGGTTCCACTCTGCTAAATTTATGACTGCTTTTTCAATCTCCACCAAATAATCAATCGGATCAATCCAAATTTTATTATGATTTTTAATAGAATATCCTGTATCTTCCAATCCCATAAATGATATAGATACAACGAATGGTAAATTTCTCCAAATAAATTCAGACAATTGTGGGAGTCTTCGATAATTCATTTTATTGATAACAACTCGTAGTTCTATATCTACTCCAATATTTGCAAGGTTGTATAACCCCTTCATTGTTTCTATATATGAACCTTTTACTTGAGTTATCGCATCATGTTCTATCGAAAAATCAGAATGCAATGGAATACCAAACAAAAGATTAGAAAATCCAACAAACATTCTAGTATATTGAATATCCGAAAATGCTCTTCCATTAGTCAGTATATGTATCAAACTATCTGGATGACGAAGTTCTATGTATTTAATTAGATGTACTAATTTTTCTTTTAGTAAAGTAGGTTCCCCACCAGTGATTCCAATATCTGTTAGACCATTAGGAGCATTATCTATAAGTCTTATATTCCTTTCAAAAAAGAAATCTATATCATCCCTATCCAATGGCGGCTGTGCGCACATTAAACACCTGTTGTTACATTGAGAAGTAACAAATAATGAGTTGTCGTTGGAATTTATATCAAAATCCATTTTCATTTTTATTAATCCATTGTTTAAATATCGGCATAACCCTATCATAATCATTCTGAATCAAATAAAACAGATAGGAGATAATAGCTTTATGCTTTTTACAAAATGAGGAAGTAGGACGAAAACCATACATATCATTTTGAGTAGAATAATTTCGTACAGGGTCAGCACCACAATAAGACTGAAAAGCACAATCAGCACATCCTGCAATAAACTCAGTCCCCCCAATTAAGGCTATTTGTTGAGCTTTTTTTCCATAAAATAGATTTTCATACTTATCTGTAACATATCCTAGCCTGAATGTATAATCATGATACTCTGCTAACATCCTTGATTCGTCAGATGCATAGACATAACCATCATAATTATAAACAACAACACTATTTATTATACCAGCAGGAGATTGCAAATCAACAAATCCAGTTGTAAAGGGAGTAAGCATCTTACGCAATAATATAGCCGTAAACTCTTCTACAAAAAAGTCTCCTCGGATATTGATATCAATAATATAGTTTAATGCCAATTTATAAAAGGTTACAAAATTCTCAAAATACAAATCCCAACTTGTATTATTTAGAGCTAAGCCATAAGGATTTAGAGGACGAAGAAATATACTATTAAATCCATTTGATAAATAATTATCGATAATTTCTTTAGGATAATTTAATGACAACTCCGATGTGGTCATTAATGCAGAGACTCTATCTGTTCCTAAATAATTTCTAGCTTTATTTATGCCTTCTATTACACGCTTATAGCTATCAGTTTTTCCTCTGTTGTGATTGTGTATAAAGGCTGGACCATCCAAAGATGTTGAAATAAGAATATTATACTCTTTGCACAGGCATAATATTTCTTCCGTTAAATTTACAGAGTTTGTACATAGAACATATGTTATCTGCTTTTTGTACTTTTCATTTAATTCTACTGCTCTTTCTACAGCCTTTTGTAGTAGAAGAAAAGGTAAAGAAGGTTCACCTCCTTGAAATTCCATTGTGATAGAGTGTGATGGACTTTGAAACATTAAGTCTATGGCTTTAAATAGACACTCTTCATTCATATCATATTTAGTCTCACAACTCTCTTTACTAGATGCTTGACAATAAATACAATTTTGATTACATCTCAAGGTCAAAACAAAAATATGTAATGATGTGAATGAATCGAGAAAGGCTTTTTTAGTCCTCAGCCTTGTCGCCATATTATCTATTAATTCAGGTATGGGGTGTTCTGATATAAAAAAGTTAACAATTAAGTCTTTGTATATATCTTCTTGTTTATTGAGTTGACGATTGATTATTCTTTCAACAGTACCTATTGGAGCAAATATAAAATCCCCCAACTCATTGACTAGTAATTCTTGTTCCCCAATTTTTTCAAATTGAAATGGCAATAAACAATAGAGATTTTTCATTCTAATACTATATTAAAATCCTCAAAATCATCATTGTTAGCGAAAGCTTTTACATATAAGATGTTACGAATGTCTTTAGTTTCATGTATAATCAAATCTCTATTTTTGTAATCTATTAAGTCTTGATTGAACTTACTAGTTAGCTGTTCAAACGTGTAAGAAGTTTTTACAGAGGATTTGGGTTCAAGAGTTATTTCGTATATACTGTCACTTACTTTATCCCAGTAAATAATAAAGGAGTCTGCGTACCAATACAACGCTTTTGTTATTACACATTCACTAAAGATATTTGTGTCAATTGTAAAACAAAACTTATTTTCAGATTTTACTTCAGCTTTAACCATAATCGATAATTATTTTTTCAAAAAATAAACAGTTTGAGTTTCTACAATGCCATCAGCATCTATTCCTATTGCTTTTTGAAAGTTTATTACAGCTTTTTCAGTCTCTTCATCAAAAATAGAATTTCCTTTTATTAGATTTCCTGATAAATACCCTTTGTCTATTAGAATATTTTTGAGTTGTGTCACATCGTATCCCTGCATCTGCTTTTTAAGTACGCGATCCCCTAAATTGTATTTACGAGAGTTTACATTTACAGTTTCATCATTTATTTGTTCTATACGCTTATTAATTGTTTCAATTGTTTTTTTACCAACAATACCGTCTACAACCTGATTATGATCATTCTGAAACTTTTTGATTGCATTTTCCAAATTGGTAGAATATACGACATCCCCTGAATAATTTTTTTCTATATCGGATTCTGTAATGTATCTTATTTTAAGTAATTTATTCGCTAACTCAGCTACATCCTTACCCGAAACACCACTAACAAGGGTTCTTTCTCCCAGTGAGTAAGTTGTTTTTGAATAAGTAGTTGTATTGGTTTTATATGTTGAAGAACTAGAGCTTGAAGAAGAAGAACCGCCATAACTTCCATAACTACTTGATCTATGTGAAGAATGAGATCTATGTGAAGAATGTGAACGGTGACTTCTATGCCCTGCAATTAGATATGAATTATCATTATGAATTTTAAGTACATATTTTTGGGAAAGATCATTCTTCTTTCCTTGCTCAATATTATCATTATTATCATTACTTATTTTAGAAAGATCATAAGATATAGCATTAGCATCATTGGATGAAACCAAAGATGCAATAGATGTCAAAAAAATGCCTTTCAAAAGTTTCTCAAACTTTGTTTTCATGGCTGTTATAACAATTAATTAATACTTAGTATGACAAATATACTATATAATAACTGAAAACTAAAAAATAACGAATGAGCAATTGTTTAATTCACGAATTTTATGATTTAACTTTGTTCTTACTTTTAGAAAGGAATTTTTCCAAACAATATATTACTAATCATAATTCTATTTTCCACTCCTCTATATTGCGAGTCTTTGCACTGAAATTCACTCCTATCTTAAATAATTTACGGGGATCAGATGCAAAAGGAAGTGCATAGCCTTTTTCATTGATTTGGCGTAAAGCCTCGTCTGCTGTTCCGTTCAGTTTGAATTCCATCAAGTAAATGAAACGATCCGTTTGCAATACCTGGTCGATACGGCCTTCTGAAGTATGGTATTCTGCTTTTACATAGAAACCAATCAATTTGAACACAATAAACAGGACATTTTGATAATGTAACTCCAAATCACGAACCAACTCATAAGGAGTATCGGCAAAAAAACTTTGCAGACGGCGGAAGAAGGAATCATAATCGCCGGAACGTATCTCACGAACAAACTTCTGAATATGGAAAGAAGAATCGACTTTATCCGTATTGGCATAGAAAGGAAGTAAATATTTCATAAAGCCCTCCTCCACTTCACGATTAGGAAATCCCAGACGATAAATACCAAATTCACGATCATATCCTTTGATTGTCAGATATCCACTCTGATAAATCACGGGGATTGGGTTAACAGATGTGGAGTCAATGCTATTCAAAACATCGGCATCCGTTTCCGTATGCGCCATGTTATACAAGTTATAATGAGAGTGTTTTAACAATTTTACCAGATAGGTTGGTGTACCTGTTTCAAACCAGTAGCTACCAAACTGTAAATACTTAAAGGTATTAAGTAAACTGAAAGGATTATACATACCGGGACCATTCGGCACAAAATGATAACCGTCATAACATCCTTTTAATTCTGTACGGGCTTCTTCATTTGTTAAGGAAAGAGATGAAGCAAGCGCTTTAATATCTTCATCAAAATATTCGTGCAACTCCTCTTCTGTAATACCACAAATAGAAGCAAAAGGTCCTTTCATCGAAATATCATCCAAATTATTCAGATCGCTGAACACACTCACTTTCCCAAACTTGGTTACCCCTGTTAAGAAAGCAAACTTGATATCCCCGTCCATACTCTTCATCACACCATAAAAAGCTTTCAAAGTATCACGATATATCTCTTGCAGTTCATCATTATCCAATGCCTGCAACATCGGCTTATCGTATTCGTCAATCAAGATTACAACGCGTTGGCCGGTCTGTTTGGCTGCCCTTCGGATTACTCCTTTAAAGCGAAGCGAAAGTGTTGTTTCATCTTTTCCACGGCCATAAAGTTCTTCCCACTGTGTCAACTGATTGCTTAACAAAGCATCGAGACGTTCAGGACTATCGAATTTTTCAGCATTCAAATCTAAGTGAAGTACAGGATATTCCAACCAATCTTTTTCCTGCTTTTCGATAGCCAACCCTTCAAATAACTCCTTTTTCCCCAGAAAATAAGCTTCCAGGGTAGAAATAAGCAAGCTTTTCCCAAAACGGCGTGGACGACTCAATAAATAATAGCGGCCCGTTTTCACTAATTGATAAATCAGTTCTGTTTTGTCAACATAGATATATCCGTCCTGACGAAGACTCTCAAAATTCTGTATACCGATAGGATAAAGCTTTGCCATAATTCATCTGATTGAAGTAATACCTTTTACGCAAAGTACGCAATAAAGATCGGCATTTACAAAAAAAGAATAGGTTAATTGGTTATACACTGTACGTCTTATGTAAATAGTTGTTGCATCTGTTGATATAACAAGTAAGACTTTCTGGCGAGCGGAAAAGTCTATTTTTGTTTTATACACAAAACAAAAATGCACACTTATCATTTTATTGGCAGAATAAAACTTATCCTATTCTAAAGTAGTTATGTCAAAAAAGATACTAATTCACAATAAGATAGCAACACCGGACAACCTTTCCAGATATATCTTCTCTATATTTGCATTACATAATTCGAATTGTTAATTATGGAGTTGGAAATAGAAAAGAGATATTGCCAAAGTTGCGGAATGCCATTAGATATAAATCAGGAAGAACTTCTTGGAACTAATGGCGACCAAACGAAATGTGATGAATATTGTGTCTACTGTTATCAAAATAGACGATTCAAATATAATACAGTGCAGGAATCCGAAGACACCTGCACCATAAATATAAAATCAGGAATCAGCCTTGCGCCTTTTCACTTCTTCCACGAGCTTTGTAAAGGATTTTTCCCTTTTACGTTTCTCATGCTCGGAAGCGGAGAAATGCCAGGCTTCACGCTTTAGTTTCAGATAGCTTTCATACACTTTAATGTCCAGCAAACCTTCAGCGACTGCTTTCAGAACAGCACAACCGGGTTCGTTGGTATGTGTGCAATCCTTGAAACGGCACGATTCTGCATAGTTGGAGATTTCCAGCATTTCGGCTAATGAATCGGGATTATCTACAGTCAATCCAAACTCACGGATACCCGGAGTGTCGATTAAAACACCTGAGCCGTCCATCAAGACCATTTCCCGCCGGGTGGAAGTATGCCGCCCTTTTCCGGTGGACTGGCTTATATCCGACGTCAGCAGCACCGACCTTTCACAAAGCGCATTAACAAGAGAACTCTTCCCTACCCCCGAAGAACCGACAAAGACAACCGTTTCGCCTTCCGATATGGAATCCCGTAACCGGGAGACCGTTTCAGGGTGATGGATACTTGTGAAGAACACCGGCATCCTACGGGTAAGGTGCTTGATTGCTTCCTCTGTCTCCTGTTTATCAAAAGGTAAATCAGCCTTATTGAGTATCAATACGGGATGGATGTTTTCTTCCAATATCTGAACCATGAAACGTTCCACCCTGCGTATATTGAAATTATCATCGAGGCTCTGCACGATAAACGCCTTGTCAACATACGAAGCAATTGCCTGTTTTCCGGCTACCGTTCCATTTTTCTTGCGGTATAAAGTCCGTTCACGGGGCAACATACCGACGATAATGCCTTTGCTATCGTCGAATGGTTGAAACAGTACCCAATCACCTGTACAGGGCAGTTCAAAGTCAGATTTCCCATACATCATATTTCCCGTCAACTCGCATTGGTACAGTCCCCTATCGGATACAACCTCGTAACAGGTACGATGCACGATGGCTATCCGCCCGTGAGACAAAGTATTATATGCCGATTCTTGTTTTAGTTGGTTCAACCGGTCGTTCCAACCATACATATTTAAACGAATCATAGCGTTATCTTTTTAGCGATATAAAATACATAGCCGTAAAACCATTTATACTTGCGGTATAACTCCTCTTCGTGATGTGACATCGCGACAAGTTCTTCGGCGGTTTTATTTCCCGGATATTTGGCCAGAAACTTTTCCCGGGCTTTAACTAACGGTGCAAAATAATGCTCTGTCCAGCAAGTTTCAGGTAAAATAAAAGAAGCGACAGGAAGATACCCGGCCTTTTGTATCAGGGCAACCTGATTGGGTATCGTATCTATTTGCGGATAAGCTTCCATCCAGAAATCATGAATCTCTGCCGGACGTTCTTCAGTAAACCAGGCGCTTTCAGAAACGGCGATATATCCTCCTGTTTTCAGATATTTGCGCCATTCGTTCAGTCCGCGTTCAAAGCCTATATTATAAATGGCTCCTTCCGACCAAATCAGGTCTAACTCTCCTTCTCCAAAAGGAAGGTTGTCCATCGAACCGACGATTCCCTTCACTCTATCCTGGAGATTCAGCCCTCTGGCATTACTGTTGAACCTGTCGATGAATCCCGGAAAAAAGTCAAGACCGGTAATATGTCCCGGTGCATGCTGGGCCAATACCATTGTCTGGCCACCTGTGCCACAACCCAAATCGGCGATAAGGGATTGATCGGTAAGGTTGTCTATAAAGCCCAATGCTTTAAGAGTCACTTCTGGACTTCCGGGCCCCTGACGTTCTGTATTTAAAAAGTATTCGCAGATTAAATTAAAATCGAATTCGTGAATTGTTTTATTTTCGTTACTCATTTCTTTATGTATATAGTATACCCGTGAAAGCATAACAATGCCGTCATCATTGCACACTGATTAAAATTGAATTAATACAATAGAAATTATGCCCGGATAGAATTACCCGAGAATAAACGAAAGGACAACCTGTACAAGGAATACAGATTGTTTACTACACCAAATCCGATTTAAATAGTTTGTTTAACATGCGACAAAGATACATAGTAATTATCAAATATGCAAAAACTCTACTATAAACGCCATTCCATCATCTTAAAAGCCTTAAACTCATATAACTATTATTCTTCCGACAAGCTAAACTCCTTATTAGAGAATAATTCCGCCAAACCTGATATTTGCTTCAAACGCAATATTTCATCTCTGTCCATACCGATATTACGTTGTATCCAGGCATCCGACATGCCGCATTTGGAGAGCTCGGAAACGATATGGCTCATTAATTCAATATTGTGGGTGCCACGAGCCCTGTTATGGCGGATGGTCGAAGCCATTCTGTTGGAGAGGTCTTTTTCGATGACAGTGACGGGAAGCAAGCCGCGTTCACGCTCATAGATACGTTTTGACGTCTTCATCACCATATAGCGGTGGTAGCCGTCGACCAGTTCATAGATGTCTTCCTCCGGAACATAGTAGCATACACACGGGGAAGTAAATCCGTCTTCCCAGATAGAAACTTCCAGCAATTTCATTTCCGGGGGTGCTACGACATTGGGGTTATAGCTGTTGGCTACCACCTTTTCCACAGGGACAGCCCTTACCTTGTACACAGGACTAGTATATTCCTCCATATAATTCAGAGTTATAAAGTTTTAATATGTCTTCTTTTTGTTTCCTCTCGTGAATATTCAGTGAGAAGCCCATATATTTACAATAGTAGTCATTCTTCAATATGCAGATACAGACACGCTTATAGGTTGGAAGTTCGCGGAATTCCGGAATATCGATATCATCCAGATATTCCATCCGAACCGGTTTCTTTACCGTCTTGTAATTTGTACGGCCTTCAACCCGTATCGGAATTCCTGCCTGTATCAGCTTCTCGATGGTGTTTTCTGCCAGACAACCGCCTTTCTCACGCCAGAATTTTATGCTGACGGAAAGTTTCTGCAAATACCCTTCCCGTGTCTTCTCCGGCAAAGTTCCCAATAGAAATTCCATATAAGACTTCCAGGTCATTCCCTGCGGTAATTTGACCGACTGCCATCCCAGTGCGGAAGTGCCGCCATACAACCCGGCAAAACCGACTCCGTTGACACGCCCGATCATCTTCCCCCACATATCCGGGTCTATCGCTCGATATAGTTTCAGGCTGGCTATGGCCTGGGAGATAAAAGGGCTTGCCACTCTCTGCATTTCCAACGGGACTCCTGCCTGGTAAAACAAATCGTACAAGTGATTGTAATCCCAACCGAACCTGCCGTTGGCAATCCATATATCTTTTGTTTTCCAATCGAATATAGGATAAGCATTATATATACGTGGTGCCAACTGGTGAACCCATTTCAGCCGGCGGTAAGTCTGCACTTTGTTCTTTATATGGATAGCCCGCCATCTGTTGAAACTTTCCTGTGTCCGTATTCCTATCAGGCAACAGGTGCGTCCGGCATTCTTTTTTTCATGCAACCATTCCGCAAACTTTAACTGAAACTGGTAATCCCACATATTCTCATCATAAAACGGGAAGTCCTCCACACAAAGCGAGTTTTCGGGCATCTTATTCACCCATAAATTCTGCAACTCTCTGTCCCACGGACGCCAGTAATTCTGGAACATCGAAGTACATGTAGGAACCTTAAAAGGGACGCACACCCGGTAGACCTCCAGGATGTCGGAATTGGAAGACAATACACGATCTACATAGGAAGTGGTTTCCCGGTACTGTACCTCATAGTCCATGTGAAAGACTCCCAGTTTCCGTTTCAGGCGGTGTTCGCGTATATAGTCAATACACAAATTCAGCAAAACACCACTGTCTTTACCTCCGGAAAAGGAGACGTATACGTTATCGAAGTCGGAAAATATCTTATCCAACCGAACTTGTACTGCTTCGTACACATTGAGCTTCTCTCTCATCATCACATCTATACTCCATTTTATTATATAGTTTCCATTCTTGAGTTACGAAAAAATGAGCTGAAGCAAAGAGCTCTTTATGCCGGGTATGGGCAACGGCCCGGACAACCGAAATATTCTTGAAATGTTCCAAAACAGCATCGATCAGGGATGCCAATACCGCGTTGTCCTCCCCTTTCACATAATAGTTATTAATAAGGACACAGGTACTTTTGATTTCAACGGGTATAAACCCTATCACCATGTCTCTTTCCATAGCGACAAACCATAAATAATGTTTTGATGTTTTGAAAGGATAATTATTATTCTGCCGCAAAACGCTGCAACTCATAACTAGTGGAGCAACTAATTCATATAGCCTCGGGGCGATTCCGGATAACACTTCTATATTCATATTCCAAAGAGACTAAGATTATACAAATCCTTCGAAATACAAAAATAAACAAAATACTATACCAAAGAGTATTAACAGCTAATATTTTAACTTAAAATAAAGAGTTCATCCTTTAATTTTCAGGAGCAGCAGAAAACACAATACAATATCCCGCCCATATCACACATCACAAAAACTTTTTACTTTCAAACAACAAGAGCGAAGTTCCTATTGTTATTCAATAAGAAAAACGAAAAATCATGAGAAAAGCATTGAATATTATTATCCCTATCCTGGTTTGTTTCCTTGTAGGGCTTTCCGCCAGTTACTTTCAAGCTGACGCAATAAAAAACTGGTATCCAACCCTTATCAAACCGGCGGTAACTCCGCCTAATATTGTTTTCCCGATTGCGTGGAGCATTATTTATGTATGCATGGGGTTATCCATCGGACTACTTATCAACTCGACCATAGAACGAAGAAGGTTCTTCATCAAAGCATTTATCTTTCAGCTATTTTTCAATTTCACCTGGAGCATCAGTTTCTTTTATATCCAGAACCCGCTTATCGGATTTATCAATATCCTGTTGCTCGACATCTTCGTTATCAATTACACATTGAAGAGTTATCAGGTAAACAAAGCCAGCTCAATACTTTTCATGCCTTACGTAATATGGTTGTTGTTTGCAACCTATTTGAATGGGTATATATTAATGTATAACTAATCCAAATTATAAAGCTTCAGTTTATTATAAAGCGTTTTCCGGTCGATACCCAATAGTTGGGCGGCACGGGTTTTGTTGTTATTGGATTCCTGGAGAGCGCGTTTGATGAGTTCGCATTCATGGGTTTCGTCTTTCAGGAGGATGCGAGTGTCTTTTTCCGGGGCTTCCGTCAGTTCTTCGGGGAGTTCACGACGGGTGATGTACCGGCCGGTAGCCAGAAGGGTGGCATATTTGATGACATTCTTCATCTGACGCAGGTTACCCGGCCATGAATAAGACTGGAAAAGACGGATCGTCTCGTTATCGAAACCGATGATATCTTTCTGAAGCTCGGCATTCGCCTGGTCAAGGAAATTATTGGCGAAAAGCAACAAGTCTTCCTTCCGCTCTTTCAAATCCGGGATACGAACCGTAAATTCATTGATACGGTGGTAAAGATCCTCACGAAAATCACCTTTATCAATGGCCGTCCGCAGATTCTCGTTTGTGGCAGAGATCAACCGGACATTGATAGCGATCTCTTCATTTGTACCAATCGGCTTCACTTTACGTTCCTGCAAGGCACGAAGAAGTTGTACCTGCACTTCGTAGGTCAGGTTCCCGATCTCATCCAGAAAGATCGTTCCTCCGTGAGCTGCCACAAAAGCACCGGTCTTATTGTCTATCGCCCCGGTAAACGAACCTTTCACATGGCCGAAAAACTCGGAAGCAGCCAAGTCCTTTGGAATCGCCCCACAGTCGACTGCAATAAACGGAGCCTTACTGCGGTTACTCTGCTCATGGATACGGCGGGCTATATATTCCTTCCCCGTCCCGCTCGCCCCGGTGATCAGTACCGACATATCCGTCGGGGCAACCAAGCGGACGTAGTCGAACAACTGACGGGCGGCAGGACTCTGTCCTTCAATATAAGTATTCCCTTCCGGCGATTTCTTTGCCGGAGTATGTTCTACCGCAGGCGTTTTCACTACCTCGCGAATCTTACTCAGCAACTCTTCCGGATTCAGGGGTTTGGCTATATAATCGGATGCTCCCAGCTTGATAGCCTGCACGGCGGTCTGTATCTCCGCATAGCTAGTCATCATGATCAAAGGCAAAGAGGCATATTTTTCCTTCACCCACTTCAACAAGTCGATCCCGTCACCGTCCGGTAAACGTAAATCCGACAAGATCAGATCGTAGCTGACACTCTCAATCTGGCGTTTTGCATCCGAAACCGAGCTAAGTGCTTTTACCTCAAAACCTTTCTTTCCTAACCAGGTTGTGAGCATTAAAGAAAAAGTTATATCATCTTCAACAATAAGAACTGATAGCATACTTAATTATATTAAATCCTTACGCAAAGATATATATTTTAGGAATAAATCAGGAACAAATCCAGGTTGCTTTACGCCAGGCCCCTTCGAACGGTCCCTGTTTATGATTCTTTAACCACCAATGGCAGAAGCCCAGCTGAAGGATAAACAGCACGATCCCCACCCCGAAACTGGCGGCAACGCCCAATTCGCTATACAGCGACAAACCATAACCGAAATAGATAAATGAACCTATAATAGACTGGCTCAGATAGTTAGTCAGACTCATTTTTCCATAGGGTACCAGTCCATGCAACACTTTGTGTCCCGAAACCTGTTGCCAAAGAAAGACAAAGACAGCCACCAGTACACACATGAATGCGAAATTACGGAAAGAGGAGAAAATCGTATTGAGCGGAGATAACATACTCTTATTTGTAAACAGACCGGGCAAAGCCTCCGTAAAATAATACAGAGGGATGAAGCAGACAGCACTGATCAGGAGCGTACGAAGCCAGAACTTCCGGTGACCGGACAAATCGACAAAGAATTGCCGGCGTCCTATCAACATACCGATCAGGAACAGGGAAGCGGTCTGGAAGAAACGGCCATGCCCCCAACCCCACAACAGGCTGAAAAGCTGTCCGTCCCACAGGTTCGACTTCACCATCGCCCAGAAGTCCGTCTGTCCCAGGAAGGGATACATATTTCTATGATGCACCAGCCATTGTCCCGGAGCAGCCACATAGTCGGGATTGTTCATCGCATAAAGGAACTTTGCCCATTCTACAGGCTGAAGCATCAGGATAACAGCCGTTATCAACACAGCTTTATCGCTCCATTTGCAAACCAGGGGCAATATGACACCTACTATCGCATACAACACCAGAATATCACCAGGGAAGAATGCACCATTAAAACATCCGATCAGGAACAGCAGGAATAACCGCCACAGGAAACGCAGACGGAAGTCTTTCCCTTTCTTAGCCTGGTTATTATATTGTATGAAGAAACTAAATCCGAACAGCAGGGAAAAGATAGCATACGCTTTCCCACCAAAGAGAAAAAACAACGTATCCCAAACTCCTCCGTTCAACGACTTCATAAACTCGGTAGTCGCTTCGGGAAACTCATAGAAATTAAAATGTTCGATATTATGCAAAAACATAATCGCCATAACGGCAAAACCTCTTAGGGCGTCGACAACTTCAATGCGTGCCGACTTGAGTGGCATTTCGTGCTTCATGGTATAACTATTGGTCTTTTTTAATAATGGACGCAAAGGTAGGCAAACAAACGAAACGAAACAAAAAAAGCATCCCCAACAGATGCCTTTTTTGTTTCGCAGACTTAAATAGAATACTCAGAAATAATCTTTCTTTGTTTTAAACGGTTTAAATGTAGAAACGTCCACTTACGATTCTGTAAATATGAAAGCGAATACCGTGCCAGAATCTGCAAAAGGTCTTCGTATGTATCATAAACTCTTACTACTTAACAGAAAAGAAAGATAAAATGTTTTAGACAACGGAGAGATAAAGACAAAAAACGGGGAAAACAGATACCCAACTGGGGAAAAATTCCACAAAGATATTCCACAGAATTATCCCACAACCGTTTACTTCGAAACGGTCATTGCCTGTTCAATGATTTTTTTCACTTCTGCGATTACTTCCGAAAGCAGCGATTTCCATTCCTCCACAGGTAAAGTGGTGGCATTCTTTTCGATAACTCTCAGTTTCTCCACCAATGAGGTAGCGCCGAGCATGGTAAACAACGGCACCATTTTATGAGATATCTTTGCAGATTGTTCCCGGTCGTCATCCTGCAATGTACCTTCGAGTAAGACATTGCTTTTGGTTGTCTCTTCCACAAATGTTTTCAGGATGGATACAGAGGCTTCCTTGTCCTCACCGGCAAAGGCTGTCAACGAATCAAAGTTGAAATCAGAGGTAACAAGCAGTTCTGTTGATAAAAGTTTATTTAACAGAGTAATCAACTGCCGGGCCGTAAAAGGCTTATTCAAAAATCCTGTGAAGCCGGATTCCAGATAATGGTCATGCTCGTTCTCCACGCTAGCAGAAAGGGCTATAACCGGAAGATTCTCTGTTCCCGGAATACCGGAATTACGTATGCTTTCCAGTAATTGATAACCATCCATTCCCGGCATCTGTATATCCGTAATGACAGCATCGAAAGAGGTCTTCTGCAACAAAGCAACAACAGAGAAGGGATCAGTGCAGCTACTCACCTCCACATGGTTCTGTCGCAAATATTCTTCCGTAAGAGCGAGTTGCAGCGGATCGTCATCGACCAAGAGACAGTATACATCGCGACCAACAAAAGATGGTAACTCCGGTTCAGACACGGCTTCCTCTTCCGCCGCGGGAAGCACCTGCACATCGGCTACTGTAAGCGGCAGTTCTATTGTGAAATCACAACCTTGCCCCACGACACTCTTTAAAGAGAGGTTTCCTCCCATCAAAACCGTCATCTTCCGGGTTATGGATAGGCCCAGCCCAAACCCTTCCGCCTTTTCAGTTGCGGAAAGACGGGTAAATTCACCGAATATACGTTCCTGTTCTTCCGGCGGAATACCCGGACCGGAATCGCTCACCAACACATTCAGCAGTGCACTGTTGTCTGCCAGAGCATTGATAGACACCACCATGACAACCCGTCCTTCACGGGTAAATTTAAGGGCATTCGACAATAAATTCCCCACTATCTGACGAATACGAATCGGATCACCGATATATAACTTTTCCGTTCCTTCTTCTTTCAGATTCAAGACAAAAGTCAGATCTTTCGATTCGGCTATCGGTCTGAAACTGGTAAATATCTCATTGAATAGAGCCGATACACTGAAAGCCACCCGCTGTATCTCCATTTTTCCGGATTCAAGACGGTGAAAATCCAACAAGTCATTGACCAAAGACAAGATATGGCTGGCCGAACCAGACATATTATCCAGGTAATATTGTTGCCTTTCATCCGGATGCCTCCGCAGCAAAAGGTCTATATACCCGATGATCGACGAAAGCGGAGCCCTGATGTCATGACTGATTGTCAGCATCATCTTCTCACGGCTATGCAACAGGTCTTCGGCATATTGTTTCGCCTTTTCCAACTGCATTCTGTAATATTTACTTTTCGAAATATCACGGGTGATCATGAAGATAAAAATAATCACGATAACAACAGAAACAATAGCAATGCCGGCAATCAGCAAGGAAGTCTCACGCAGAATCTTCTGTTTGTTCTGCATACGTTCCAGCGAAGCATTCACTTCCTCCTCCTCGATATCACGCAAAATCTGGTTAATCTTACGGGTAACTATACTATTATTATAACGCAGATTGGCAGCACGTTCCAGCAACTGGTCAGCCAGCAATTTACGCTGCCCTGCAACACTGTCCTGCAAGTTTTTCAACACACTGGCAATGGTATCCGCCGGATTGAATACATTCACCAAAGTGTCTGTCACTATCTGGCGGGTCGTATTGACAATGATGCTCGTGTCTTCACGGCTGGGTGAGAAAGCATCTGCCAAACGACGGAAAAAGCCGCGGGGTTTCTTTTGAGAAAGGATCGTATCCTGCTTGACTACAACATGTTCTTTTATTTCCTTCTGCTCAATAAACGTATCTTGTTCGGCAATCACCTTTTCGATATTAATCGTATAAAGATGCTCCGTATTCGTTTCTTTCCAGGTTTCAAGCAGACGGCGGGTATTCAGTCGTTTCTGCCTCAAAAGCATATCTATCGTATCGATCTTTAGCAACTGAACGGAGTCGGTTATCAGGACACGCAGGGAGTCCATATTGCTGTGAGCCTTATTCAGCGTCCGGTTAAAATGATTCACATTATTCTGCGGCATACCGACCAATTGCCCCAACGCCTCGCTTTCATAAAGCAAAGACAATGTATTGGTTACGAGATAAACTTTCTGACGGGCTTTACTGTCCGGTTCTTCCTCACCGGCAACCTGTTCGATGATTTGATAAATATATACGACAGAACATACTGCTATTGCAACCAACAACAGATAACCTAAAATAACCTTAAGAGTGATGTGTCCACTTTGTTCTGCCATAAAACAAAGGTAGAAGTTTCTATCAAAATATCAATCTTTGTCGTAAACAATTCCCCATTTGTCCAACATCTCGAAGTCGGCATTCTTCAATCCGACTTTCCAGAAAGGAACCGGTTCGTCATGATCTCCGAGGTACATGCGGTCGCGCACCGTAAAAGCCGGATTGGAAACAGCCAGGGTAGAATCGGAAACTGCCGTATGTATTCCTGCCAGGTCCAATACGGTATGGAACACACTATTCGTGCTGACCGGTAGAGCCTGATGAGCCATTGTCGTCTGGTATTTCTCCGGATAAGTAGCCCGGTAAGCATCCGAGAACCAAATAATATAAGGTATATGTAACTGATAATAGGTCGGAATTGGAGACGCATGCAAATAACGGGCACGGGCATCGTCAAAAATATCTTCCCCGTGATCGCTCAGATAAAGCATCGACACGCAAGCGTCCGTTTTTTTCATCATATCCGCAATCTCACCTAGCACATAATCGGTATAATGTATCGAATTATCATAAGAATTACGCAGTTGCTTCTTATAAGAGGCACGAATTCCTTCCGCTTTATCCGGAGTATAAAATGCAAAATCTTTCGGATAACGTTCATGATAGTTAAAATGCGAACCATAAGTATGAATAACAAAAAACAAATTACCATCCGTCTTATCCACTTCTTTCTGCAAATAAGGGAGCAATTCGCCGTCATGCAAAGAAGTCAGATAAGCAGACTTCGGTTTAAACTGGCTCATATCTATAAATGTATCCGCTTCCCGGTAAAACGAACCGATCATCGACGTGCTCAGATTCTGGTTCGCAATTACAACCGTATGAAAACCGGCTTCCTTAAAAGCAGTCACAATACTTTTCTCATCATAAATCACCCCATAATCTTCAGCACTGGCGGCAGACAGAATGATAGGCACACTCTTATGAGTATTATTGGATTGGGTAACCACATCGGTAAAATGAACCAACCCATCCAGTTTCTCCATCCGGGGAGTCGTTTTACGTTCATAGCCATACAAACTCCATTCCATCGCACGAGACGTCTCTCCCACCACCAATACATAAATTTCACGTTTTCCTTCCGTCTGCACGTTCTTTGTCGCATGGAAGGTAAAATCGGATGAGGTAATATGATAGTTACTGTTTTTTTCCGCTTTATTGATTGCAAAATAAAGGTTGTAAAGCGCATTTCCCGGATAGAAATCATTTTTCAGCGAAACCATATGGCCTTGTATCGGAGCCAACATGCAAAGAATGATCCCCAGTATAAACACACCCAGACTTCTTACCGCCCATCTTTTTCGGAAAGAGTTTGTCAGCTTCTTTTTCATCCGGACAGACCAGACAGCCAGCAGCAGAGTTGGCAATGTATAAAAGAAGAAGACACCTATAATGACAAGAAATATATTTCCAAGTAATTCGCTGGCTTCAGATGCAGTCGAACTGGTCAGGTTCAGAAACATATCTACCGCAATCACCGATTCGCCAAAAAGATAAAGCAACACAAGCTGTCCCCCGTCCAATATAACTTTCGGTAGCAGGCACCAGACGACAATACCCGGTTTGCGTGCCAACAAAAGCAGACCTACCCAAAAGGCATAAGGCAATATCAAAGATGCGATTCCCACTGTGACAGGTAAGGGCTCCGTAAAGAACAACACACAATTAGGAACGATAAACAACAACGCAAACAAGAACAACAAATGTTCCTGGGAAGTGAACCAATTCCTCAACTTTATAAAATAACTCATCGATATACCGTATATTCCTGAAAAACAACTACTCTTTTATCTTCTTCCGGCTTTCATTTCCGGGCGAACTGCAAAAGTAGTTGTTATTCAGCATATACTTATACAAACCACATACAAAAAAAGTTATTTCACACAATTCCGACCGTCTTTTCCTATTGAACAGTTACTTCATCCAAGAAAAACCAAGCCGGATAACCTACCCCATAATGCCAGGAAGGACAGGTCTTGATTCCTTCAATCTCGACCTTTATATAACGGGTTGTCACGGGAGAAGGGGCTTCACACTTGACTCCCACAAACTTCACCTGTACGGAACGGTCTTCCGCCAAACTCTTTTCACCAAACGGTTGATAGGTTTTATTATCCGACGACGTGGAATAGGTCACTTTCTTCGGAAGCAATATCCAGGCACCCAACTGGTGAAGGAAATCACTTTCTATCGAGCTGACCGGTGTCTCTTTACCCAGATCGAGAATAAACGAACCGTCAATGCCCTCCCATCCGATCCAACTTTCCACAAAAGTAGTTCCACCGAACAGTTCATCGGTCAGGGCGGTTTCTCCCAACGTTTTATATTTACCGGACGGCTCTTGAAGCCAGATCACTTTCGCACCTTTTGCCAAGTTCTTTGCTTTACCGGGCAGATAACGTTCGGTATATAATTTGCAATATTCAGCCGGAGGATTACTTCGTTCGTTCAGGGTCGGTATATTAAATTCGCGCGTACGTTCTTCAAATAGAGCCAGGTCGGCTTTGACTTCTTCCAAATCGTGATTTCCTTCGGCGCGTGCTATTTCAAGTCCGGCATATTGTAACGGCAAACGGGATAGCCGTACACGTTTCAACAGGATGGGATCACCGGCTACTGCCTGTTCCGCCTGATCGAACAACTCATTATAGCGCTTGCGGCAATTCGCATTCAGCATACCGTCTTTATGCATAACCGGTGAGTCGTATATCCAAAGACGCTGTTTGCTGGCAAGCAAACCACCCTCCAACAGCTTCTCATACTGATAAATATAAGGAGAGGCAGCCCCATAATAGCCATCCATAAAAGCACGCATCAGCGAATCGGCATTCTGGTAAGGATTCCACATCAACTTACTAACCATATAAGCACGCATCTCCGGGAAATCACCTCCTTTGGAACCTCCTATCTGGGAGAAATGCATGGTTGCATGATGTTCTTTAAACAATTGGATATTCTTTTGCAGAATCGGGAAATTGGGGAACGGAGATACAAAATTATCAAAATTAATCCCGTAATCCCACACGAATATATTATTACTGATGGCAGCCCAGCCTTTCATTGCTTTCATGAAATCCTGTCCGGAAGCATTGTCGGTCAAAGGAACTTCACGGTCGCAATCGATATCGCACAGCATGATATTCACATTCGGCAATGGCTTCACATGCTTAGGCGGATGCATCGTATACAGATAAGCCAGCGTGGAAAACTCTTTGTCCGGGAAGCGGGCAGCCAACTTATTCAGAAAATGAATCAGACTGCCGGAAGGGCCTCCCTCCTGTTCATCCAATGCTTTACAGTCCGGACAACCGCAGTTAGTAAAATTACCGTCGTTCTGGCTGACGGAAATCATATTCTTCCCTGGGTTCGCCTTAAATATGGAATCAATCTTCTGCGAGGCCAGTTCAAATACTTCCGGATTAGTCAGACACCATTGGCTGGCTTTTCCGGGACGGCGTTCACCATTGATAAAGGAATAATATTCCGGATGAGACTTTCCGTATATATCGGAGGGCATGATACGGTCGAATGTATGTACCCACATGCCACCGGCAAATACTTCCGAAGGCTCTTCGAAGCGGAACCATAATTTATAAACCGGGTCTTCACGCAAAGCGTAACACTGGCTTTGGCGGTAACGGAAAGCCGGATTCTCCGCCCTGTCCAATTCCGGAATAACGACAGTAGAACGTTCTGTTAACGTATAGGCGTTTGCTCCATAATAAGCAACTCCCAGATAATCTTCCAACAAAGTTACTACACCATAGATATTCCCTTTATCACCACCACTGCTGATAAAAACAATGCCATTCTCTGTCTTCAGACGAAAACCATCTTCGGTCAGTCCGGATACATCGTTCCCACCTATGACGATATCTCCTTTCCGGGGCGATTTATCATTCACTACGGGCAGGGAGGCACCGCTTATCCGTTTCACAAAATCCTGTAATAAAAGGGCCGCCTGATTATCCACCGCTTCTCCCTTTTCCACCAGGATACGGGAAACAGGCTTGCTGTCCTTCACCACAGTAATCTGTGCATTCAAACAATTCATTCCCAATAACAGGAATAAGGCACATAGATTTAGGTTTCTCATATATTTCAAGTTTAGAATTATCGTGTAAGTATAAGTATCGACAAACGAACTATTCCCGTTTGTTATAAATTCCGGATAATCGCAATAAATTCCTCATTCGTTATATCCAGTTCCGGTTCTTTATAATTGACAAAATCTTCAAAATAATCACTGGCGATATCCGCCACAATCTCTTTTCCGTCCAAACCATAAGAAGAAACCAGTTCTTCCACTTTATTTTTCACTTGCCGAATCACCTGCAAACGGTCTTCGTAGCGTTCCGGCTTTTCCTGGTCCGTCACATGCTCATTGCGAATTATCAGATATACCACCGTGTAAAATTTATCTACACTTCCGAACACGGGGATAAACAATGCTTTCTTATCTTCCGGCAGAGCAGCCAGATATTCCTGTATTTTTGTCATAAGATTTCGTTTTAATTAATAGAATCTATGACAAAGATAAAAAATATTATCACAAGCCGACCCCATTGTATCATGGAAACTGTTAACTTTACAGCATTAGAATAAAGATGTCTTATAAAACAAGATTTAAAACTCAACGATTATGATTAAAAGAGAAAAAAGTATTGAACTGCTAAACAAAGCAGTAGCCGACGAAATGACAGCTGTTAACCAGTACATGTATTTCCATTTCCGTTTGGACGATATGGGATACGACCTTCTGTCCAGCCTTTTCAAACGTACGGCTATAACAGAAATGATGCATGTAGAACGCCTCGCCGAACGTATCCTGTTCCTGAAAGGTGAAGTGGAAATGAAATGTTCCGGTCCGGTAGAAAAGATCCACGATGTTAAAGCTATGCTTGAAAAAGCCGCAGAAATGGAAACCGGTAGCGTAGACGACTACAACGCATGGGCCAACGAATGTGCACAACACGCAGACTCAGCCACAAAGAAAGTATTCGAAGGTTTGGTGGTAGAAGAAGAAGGTCATCTGGACCAGTTCGAAACAGAAATCGAGAATCTGGAAAAGTTCGGAGACAATTATCTGGCATTGCAATCTATCGAACGCAGTAAAGTGATCTCTTCGGGCGGCACTCCTGCTGAATAAAAAGAAAACAAAGAAAGAATTAACGAGGGCGTTGCAAAAGTATCACTGTGGCAACGTCCTCTTTTTATATCAAAGCACTGATAAAACAATAAACAAAATACCCGCAAAGAGCCATCTTTACGACAACACTTAGCAAGAATCCGACAAAAGCTCCTATCCCGGCTTTAAAAGCTTCCATTGATTTCTTTCCACCCAGCAATTCGCCGATCACCGCTCCGGCAAACGGACCGAATAAAATTCCCCAGGGCGGGAACAGGAATATTCCGGCTACGGTTCCGATGACACATCCCCAATTTCCCCATTTACTGCCTCCACCGTATTTAGTACCCAACACCGGTGTCAGATAATCCAGCAACTGTACGACAATAACCAACACACCCCATATCACCAGTTGGGTTACAGTAAACTGTACCCTATCTGTAAAATGAAGCAGTATCAACCCCAGATACGACAACGGCGGACCGGGAAGGACCAGCAAAAAACAACCGGCAAACCCCACCAATAGACAAATCGCTCCTAGTATGATCAATAATATATCCATCTGTTTCCATTAAAATTGTTCCAGAATCTGAATACGCTTTCCAATCGGCGGATGTGTCGCAAACAAACCGCTCATTCCGCTCAAAGATATAAAAAGAATTTTGTCGGGATAATTATTCCTCTGATATTTATGATACGATCGAAAATAAAAACACCGATGGCAGGCTCCCCCGTTTAAACTCAATCCTGCTTATATTTGTTGTTTACCAACATCAATAAACAGATCGAGTTACGAATAACGTATCAGTAAAAGTGAAACGCCGGAAATCGAAGGTTACGGGCAAACAAACCCCGCTATACATCCAGCTGATCTGCCGGCGAAAAATGAAACGTATACCGTTGGATATAAAGGTATACGAAGAAGAGTGGGACCCGCTCACGGAAATAGTACAGATACCACCCGGAACAGACAGGCAACGAACCGAATACCTGTTGCAAGTATCGGAAACAGCCTGCGAAACCTGTCGCATGATCCGGCAAATAATCGAAGAACAGCCGGTAAACAAAGACTTTTCCGTCGATGACATCGTGAAACTGTATGAAGAAAGGTCCGCAAGCATGTACCTGTCCGCCTATATACAAAAACTGGCGGACATTCTCCTGGCGCAGGGAAAAGAGGCCACATCCCGCCTTTACCAAAGCCTGGGGAACAGTTTCCTCTCGTTTTTCGGAAAGAACATCCGGATAGACGAAATCAACGAAAAGCTGATCCGGCTATATGAAGAATATTTAATGGCCAAAAAGCTGATGGATAACACCATTTCGTTTTATATGCGCAATTTCCGGGCAATCATGAACAAAGCAGCGGCCAGCGGATTGATAAAAGAGTGCACACACTTCTTCAAAAACGTAAATACCCGGATTGAAAAAACACCCAAGCGGACCATAGAAGAAAAAGTGATCAGAAAGATAAAGAATTTAAGCGATGCGACATTGAAAAAAACGGGCCTGATCTTCTCCCGCGACCTGCTGATGTTCGCCTATTATACCAGCGGCATGGCTTTCGTCGATATTGCCCATCTCACATGCGACAATATAAAAGTGAACTACCTGGTTTATAAACGACGTAAGACAGGACAAGAACTACAGATCAGGATACTCCCGGAAATACAGGAACTGATCGACCGCTATCACTCCAATTCCCCTTTTCTATTTCCCGTACTACGAACGCCTGATCCTTCATATAAGGATTATGAAAGTGCACTCCGGCTACAAAACCTGCGGTTGAAAAATATAGGCAATCTGGTAGATACTGAACTATCGACCTATGTGCCCCGCCATACCTGGGCTACTACAGCAAAAAGCAAAGGTGTATCCGAAGAGATGATTTCGGAAAGCATGGGACACACTTCTGTAAAAACAACCCGCATTTACATAGCGACATTTGATAATCCCCAACTCGATCAAATCAATAAATATGTAATTTCGGGAAAGAAAAACAAGGGAAGTCTTAGAACCATAAATTCCGTCTCTTACTAAGAGACAGAAAAGGCACTTTATTGTCTGTTAAAACGTTGCAAACGTAATAACATTTATTTGATAAAACAAATATTTTGAGATAAAAATAAAATATAAAGAGTTTAATATTCAGGCCTTTTCTGAATATTGATACATATTTTAAGGAAAGAGCTATCTAGCAAATACCCCTTCCTACTGGTCTATTATGTCAATTATTTATTAATATTTCCGCCTTTTATATCCTGTTTATCAGATGTTTAACAATTGTTTGACAATGCAATCCAATTCAGACAGTTTTGCAAATGCTTCTACTTTCAGCACGTATTCATTAGTAATCCTGTTGAAAAATAATATTTTCAATGTACTTCAGCACAAATCTCATTTCTGAGTATTTATCCGCCTATTTCTTACAACTACGGAAAATTTGTTTGACAATTTGTTTTACATTTCTCTTTACAGAGGTATTTGTCATATTCATCTTCCTTTAAAAATCAGACCAACTCAATTACCCTGTATTCCACATTCTGTCTCTTAGTAAGAGACGGAATAGATACAAAACACTAAATGTATTAATATGTATAAGGGTAAGATCAGAGAGCGCCACCTCCTACTTCTTCTATTTATTTGCCTATCTGTTAACCTCCGTGGGCAACAAACGGCATTAAAGACGAACGTATTGTTCTGGGGAACTACTACGCCGAATGCTGGTGTGGAAGTAGGTATAGCCAGACAGTTCACGGTAGAAGTATGGGGTGCCTACAACGCATGGAAGTTTTCCAACGACATGAAACTGAATCTATACCTTATCCAACCTGAAGCACGCTACTGGTTCTGCCGCAAATTTGAAGGACATTTCGTAGGAGTACACGGACACTACGGACATTTCAATATCGGGCAAATCCCTTTTATATCCGGTCTGAAAGAGTATGTATTGCGGGGCGACCTCTACGGAGGCGGCCTCACCTACGGGTATCACTGGGCGATAGGCGACCGCTGGGGCCTGGAAGCGATGATAGGAGGCGGATACGCCTATATGAAATACGACAAGTACCGGTGTGCCGACTGCGGCGAGAAAGTCGGCTCCTTCACAAGGAGCTATATCGGACCGACACGAATCGGATTTTCTATCATCTATTTTCTGAAATAAGTCTTTTGAAGCCTATTATATATGAAACACATCCTGTTATCACATAATTTAATATTAATACTGTTAGTGGTTCTGTTTTGTTTCCATTTTAATGGAAAGGTTACGGCGCAAGGCATACGCATCGTTCCCGGCAAACTGTACGTAAAAAAGGACAGCCTACATGTGAACCTGACAATGTATCTGGACGGAATTTCCGTCGGCAGCGGAACAGCCTTTTTCTTTACCCCTGTCATGTCGGGGAAAAAGAAACAAAGCCTTTCCCTGCCCGCCGTTATTATCAGTGGCAAACGCCGGGCTCGCAATGACCGTCGCGAAGCATTCCTTTCTCCTCTTTCGCCGGACAGAAATGAGCCACAACCTTTCCGGCAGATAATAGCAGGAAGAAATTATCCGAACGCTCCAATCAATTACCAGATAGCAGTGCCCTATGCCTCCTGGATGCAACAAGCTGCCCTCCTGCTCCAGCAGGAATATAAGGAATGTTGCGGAAAGGAGTTGCTGGCACTCGATACGCTGAAACGAAGTCTGTCAATATCTTCGGTTCCCCCGGCTGCCCGGGAAAACGAATTCCAAGCCAAGCCTCAATCCCGGCCGGTTCAGGAGGAATCTATTCAAAACACATCGGGCGGAAATACGACCGTCTATACATATAAGAACATACCTGCGACAGGAAAACCCGCTGCCCCCGTCGTTTTAAGCATCGCCGATGTAGACCAGTACGCAGTGATGGTTTCTTTCCTGCCGTCGGAAGGCGGCATGGGCAACAAGCACCGCACCGAAGGCGCCGTCCTCTATTTCGATTACCCGCTGGGAAAAGACGATATATACCCCGATTACAAAAACAACCGGGAAGAGATCAACAAAGTGGAGAAAATACTGGGGCCGCTCACCGACAACCGCTTCTCAACGCTTGCCCGGCTGCGCATCCGCGGATACTCCTCACCCGACGGGCCTTACGGCGACAACGAGCGGCTGGCCAAAGCCCGTTCGGGGCTTTTTGCCCGCTACCTGCGCGATGCCTACAACATTCCGCGCAGCAGCATCGAAGTTTCTTCGGAGGCAGAAGACTGGGAAGGCCTTGTCGACCTGTTGCAGACCTATCGTCCGGCCTATACCGATGCCGCCCTCGATATTATCCGCCGCTACGGTATCTTCAACGGACGCGAAAAGCATTTGATGGATTTGCAGGGAGGAGCTCCCTACAAGGATATGCTGCGCCGTTTCTTCCCGAAACTGCGCCGTATCGAAGTGGTGGTGCAATACGATGTCAGGGAAGTGAACGGAGCAGAAGCCTCCGAACTGATCTACACGCATCCCGACCTGCTCAGCCTGGATGAAATGTATGCCGTGGCGCGCTACTACCGTCCCGGAAGCGACCAGTACCGCGAAGTGTACGAAGTAGCCGCCTACCATTTCCCGAACGACGTGGTGGCCAACGTCAACGCCGCCTCCGCCGTCATGCTGACGGGTGACCTGATCTCGGCCTGGAACTATCTGAGCAAGGTGGAAGCCGACCCGCGTGCCTGGAACAATATAGGCGTACTCAATCTGATGGAAGGCAACCCCGAAGGCGCCGCCATCTGGTTCCGTAAAGCCGTCGGCGTAGAACCCCGAAAAGCACGGGCAAACCTGCAACTGGTGGAAAGAATGATAAAATAACAGATCAAAAGATCGGATTAAGATAGATACAACAATGGATAAACAACGGATAGCCTGCGTAATATATGGTATGTTAGCATTAATGCTGACCGCCTGCTCTTTCGGCGACGAACCGTCCCCCTGCCCCTACAACGTCAGGATGGAATACTGGTACGCCGGCAGCAGCGCCGAAAACGCACTACCCACCTACGTAGACAATATCCGTCAATATCTATTCGATGAAGAAGGCAACCTGCTGGCCGGTACCACCCTGCGCGGCGACAGCATCACCGGCTGGAATGCCGACCTGAAAGACGGCACCTACACCCTCGTTGTCTGGGGCAATCTGGGCGAAGAAGGGAAAGAAGCAACCACGGTAACAACAAAAAGCGATTATAATATGAACGAAATGACACTGAGCGCCATCACCTCCGGAGTACCTCCCGGATACCGCGGCAACACAGCCCGGCTCTATTACGGCACGTCTACCTTCACCCTGAAAGACGGGATTACGGAACGCCAGCGTGTCTACCTGTCGCATGCACACGCCGCCCTCAACATCACCGTACGGTGGCGTACCGCAGAAAAACCTCCGCTCGACGGTACCTGGCGGATGCGCCTGAAAGGCATCCCCGCCCTCTACGACTTTACCGGAGGAACAGAACAGACCGTCCCCTCGGGCAATGGCAGTTATACGATTCCCCGGAGCGGAAAAACAATAACCTATCACGAAACACGGGCCGCCATGAACTACGACTACGAAGTGACCGGCGAATTCGTCACCTATCGTTATACGGCCGGCACCCACGAGCTGTGGAGCCTTTGGTGCGACGGCGAGCAAGTCATCGGCGATCTCGACCTCCACCTCTTTTTCTCCAAGCTACCGATGAACATGGACCTGAATATGGAACAGGAGTTCGACCTCCTGATCACCGTATATGAAAATGAAATTATAGTGACACAATCGACTGCCTCCGACTGGGCGGAAGGCGGTTCTATCGGATAAAGAATAAAAAACATAGAGAGATGAAAACTTTTTACAAACTCTGTTCCATGCTGCTCTGCAGCGCTTTCCTTTTGGGAGGCTGCACCAAAGAGACACAGACTGACGGCGGTGATCCCCGACCCGGAGATGATTCCATTGCCGAAGTTCGCGAAGTGATGATGACGCTCAAAAGCCAACTGGTTTTGCAAAAAGGCGCCACCAAAGCAAACGCCACAGCCGCCACGACGACCAAAGCAGAGACATCTATCGCCACAGCCGCCGAAAACGCCATCTCCACACTCGACGTATACGTCTTCGGAGCGGAGTCCGAGAACGGTGACTACACCTTCCTTGAACGCTTTGCCTATCGAGCAGACAGCAATGACAAACTGCCTAAAGATGCCAAAGAACTGCAACCGAATACCACCGGAGCCGACGGCAAGGAAACGACCGCCCTCATAAAGCTCAAGAAAGGCCTCTTCGTCAAGCTCTACTGCATCGCCAACGACACGACCCTGGTCGACCCCGCTACCGATAAAGTGGTGAAGGCCGCCGACTTCACCCCGATCACCTTTACGGAAAGCGAAGACGGCACAC
>OLIT01000785.1_pt1 | contig 30792 bp, 31 predicted proteins | sample 1601341 | NCBI WGS metagenome assembly OLIT01 (sample SAMEA2452121, study PRJEB22498) | human gut metagenome | biome: human feces; feature: human gut; material: feces | place: Australia | collected 2012
CAAGTACCCTCTGTTTTTGTGCCCTCTCGTTTGAGTGCTTGTCTATTATATCACGCTTTTCGAGCTTTGTCAACAGCTTTTTCATTTTAATTTTGCACAAATGGTTTTAAACTGTTATATTCCCCGATTGTGCAAAATGCAAACAACCACAATATACAGTTTTCTGCTATCAACATTTAGTTATCAACAACCACATTGCTATATGTTGAAAACCCGTGTGTTCTTTCCGTAATGCAAAAAGCAATGCCGCCCTTTAAGGACGGCACCGATAAAAAACCTACTTTTCTTCGTTCAGCTCGGAAATTATTCTGACAAAGCTGTCAATATCATTAAAGTCACGATATACCGAAGCAAATCTGATGTACGCCACCTTATCTATATCCTTCAGCCTTCGCAGTACCAGCTCACCGATCTCGTCCGACGATACCTCACGTCTGAACTGGTTCTTCAGCTCCTGTACAATATCCTCAACCATTTTTTCAAGGTCTTCGATCTGTACCGGACGTTTTACTGTAGCTCTCGCAAGCCTGTTTATCAGCTTGCCACGGTCAAAAGGTTCAATGGTATTATCCTTTTTCACAACCATAAGCGGTATTGTTTCCACCATTTCATAGGTCGAAAAACGGCACTTGCACGACAGACATTCACGTCTTCTGCGAATCTTATTTTCCGCAGGGCGGCTGTCTATTACCTTGCTGTCCTCATATCCGCATTCCGGGCATTTCATCTGTTTTCCTCGCTTTCGCTCTGATCCTCACGGTTTTCTTTTCCATATTGCTGTATTTATGTATTTTAACACACTTTCGCAGCTTTTTCAAGCGTTTTCTGTAATCAAAGCCCCATCTTATACTTATCGTATATCTTTTTCATATTATTCGCACACGCAGCAAGCTCGTCATAGCTGCTGTAATTCTCACGGTAAAGCTCTACTATCATTGCTTTATCGTAATTTATTTTTTCAAGCTCGCTGAAAAGACGGTTGAAGTTAAAGCTGCCCTTTCCTATCGGCAGGCAATCGCAGCCTGCGTCGCCGTCGCTTACATGAAGATGTACGACCTTGTCACCTATTATATCCAGAAGCCTGAACGGATCTACATTGCTCCTTCTCGCCTGTTTGAGATCTACAACAAATCTGACCTCGTCGCCGAGTTGTCCGATCATATCCTCGATAAATCTTACACTGCTGCTCTTGCAGTAGCAGATGTTTTCCTGTGCCACCGTAACACCGAATTCTTTTGCAAGACGGAACAGACGCAGATAACGTTCCATGTACCTTTCATCAGGCACCTTTGAGCTTAGGATAGCTCCGTGCAGGACAAACACACCCGCACCGATCTCCGCCATAACCTCAAAATACCTCTTGTAAATATCTATCAGATATTCGGTTCTGCGTGGATAATCGCCGAATAGGAACAGTGTTTCCATAGGCGAAGAAAACGGATGCATGGATAATACGTTCATCCCGTATTCGCCGATGATCCTTCTTAGCTCAACAAGCACCTGCCCTTCAAGCTCGTCTATCGAATTTACGAATATCTCAACATTTTTTACGCCCCGCTCGGCAAGCTCATAAAGAGCCTTTTCTGTTTCAAGAGGGTACAGACAAGCCGTTGATACGCCAATATCCATTTTCATTACTTCCTTTCTGAAAATCAGCCCGCCAGAGAACAAATGTTCCCTATTATTGATATGATTAGTGGTAATACATACACCGCCGCCAGCACCGCAACAAGCAATGCATAAACGCCGACCCTGCACAGACCTTCCGCCTTATCGGCAATTGCCGTTATCTTTTTGCGGAATATAATGTACAGCGCCAGTGCCGCAAAGCCTGCAACGCTCAGCGCAATACCCGGTTTAAGTCCTTTAGGGCAGAAACTGAAGGTTATATCATTTTTGCCTTCCTCCAGCTTTACCGCCATAAAGCCCGACATAGAACGGTATATCTCAGCAGACTTGCCGTTTATCGTCGCAGAAAATCCGCTGTCATACGGCACCGACAAAAACAGCCACTGACCGCTCTTTGCGTTGTCTGCTGTTCCGCTTATATTTCCTCCGTCAACCTTAAGGTCGGCGGTTTTTGTTTTATTGATAGCTTTCTCCAGCTTATCTAACGACAGCCCGTAAACACCGTAGCTTGAGCAATAAGTGCTTTCGTTTACATCAACATCTATACTTACCTTCTCATTTTCGAAAGTACCGAGATATAAAAGCCCGTTGCTGTCTTTATTCGGGAACGACAGATCCTGCTTGATGCCGTTTACATATATTGCAAACGAACCATTGATATGCTCGTTGATATTTCTTGTAACAAGATCAAAGCAATCGAAATACAACGCCTGCTTTTCACCTATATCCAGCTTGTAGCTGAGCGTTGCGATGCGTGTATTGCTCTTGGGTGTGAAATAATATATCCCGTCACGATGTGCATACCGTATATTCTTTTCTCCGGTATGCTCATATTCGGTGAACAGAAGCTCGTTGCCCGTATCAAGCAGATTTTTTGCAAGATATTCCTGTATAACTATGCGTTCTGCCTTAGGCAGCTCCGTACATTGTGACAGATCGCTGTCGGTCACTATTCCGAGCGGAAGATAGTATTCGCTCTCATAGATCGAATAATTCTTGTCACGATAAACCACAGGCTCTCTTGCACTGAATTTCTCGATATAATATTTTATATTCATAACGGCGTCGGTAAGAGCCGTGCCTCCGTTACCTGTGACCTCCATCCAGTAGGACGAATAGCCGAGCCGCTTCATCGCAAACATATAATCCTCCGATGTAAGCGAGGTATAATGTGCGATGGTGGGATAGCCCAGTCCGCCTATAAGATTTGCGTCAAAATATTTCTTCGGCCACTGCATCAGCTTCACCCTGTAAAAATCCTCGTCCTCGGGGATTTTTCCTTCAAGCTCTATCGCATTGTTGTACTTGACAGGTGTATATGCCGATGCGCCTATATACACGTTTGCTTTGAAAACGCTCTCGGCTACAACAATTACAGCCAGTACAGAACAAACCGATTTGAAAGTGAGCTTCTTGAAAACGCCGAAAGCCATAGTCAGAACATACAGTGCCGTAAATCCGCAGAAGACAATCAAAAGCAGTACGAACGACTCCGAGCTTCCCCACAGTGTCGAAACATACGAATCCAGGTCGTATCTGCAGTTACAGTAGTACCATATCGTAAAACCGAAATAGATAACGCCGGCGGCAGTTATTCCGATAAGATAGGGCTTTTTATTCTTTTGTGCATAATCGTCCGGCTTTGTATGCGACAGCTTCACCGCCGCAAAGGTCAGCATCATAAGCGTAGTCATATAGCCGTACCGCATAGGGAATGCCATATAGTCACCCGTGTGCCACATCTTGTTTATCGGCTCGAAAACTACAGGCAGAAGCGTAAGAAACGAAAGCAGTGCATAGAATCTGCTGTTCTTGCTCTTTCTTCGCAGAAAATACACAATGAAAGCCGCAACGGAAAATCCCGTACAGAAAATAAGCGGCAGATTTGTATATATTCCTGCAAATACCGCAGAATCAAACAGACCCTTGAGTATGTTCGCTCCCCTTGCGGATGAAAGATACTGTACAAAGCTCGGAAGCCATACAACAGCGGAGATCAGCGCCGCTATACCGCAGCCTATGATAAACCTCGGCGCAATGCCCTTTGTACTGCCCTTTTTTCTGTTAAGAAAAATGTAAACGCCGAAATACAGTATCGTGAACAATACCACCATATAGCTGAGATAATAATTCAGCACCAGCATTCCGACAAGGCAGAATATAAGACCGCCTGTGCGTTTACGCTTTACGAGCGAATTGAACGCTATCAGCAGCAGCGGGAAGAAATACATTACATCGAGCCATACCGTGTTCTGATAGAACAGCATCGAATAACCGCTGAACGCATACATAACGCTGAAAAGCGCCGAATATGTCACATCCAGCTTTTTATGGCAGGTGCGGAAGTACGCATTTGCGGTTATCGCACAGACAGCCATTTTCATAAGCGTCATAATGTTCATGAACAGCATCATGTCCGCTTTGTCGACAAATGCAACAAGAAACGAAAACGGGCTTGATATAAAGAACAGGAACACGCCGAGGAAATTCATTCCGCCGGCATTCTGCCAGTTGAAGAAGAAATCCCCCTTGCCCTCAAGTATGTCCTTGAAGTCGAGCAATAAAGGAAGCACCTGCTGGTGCATATCGCACCATGCGAGCGTTTTATCTCCGAACGGATAAAGCCCACTGCCCGCAAATACCGCAAGTCCTATGACAATTACCGCTATCGGCGGAATTATCAGCGTCAACAACAGCTTCGGACTGCGTATTAGTTTACCGAAATGTGTTGTGATTTTTTTAGTAATATCTCTTTTCAAAATATCCTCCGGGATTTTTAAAAATCTCTCCCATTTGGTTTTTATGAATATCTGTCTAAATTCAAAAGCCGCAAAGACTTTATGTGCTATGCGGCTTTTATTTTTGATTGAATTATCAGCCGCAGGTGATTATACCATGAGCTTCTTTGTGTCTACCGTACCCTTTGAAGCAAGATTCTTTGTATCCTTCTTGCTTTCGCCGTTTCCTGCATTTGTATAATTCTTGCCGTGCTTCTCCTGCCAGAGTACCCACAGGGGGCCCGAGATGCACAGTGAAGAATAGGTACCGCAGATAAGACCTGCCATCATAGGAATAGCAAATGTCATTATCGAGGTTACGCCGCAGATTGCACATACAACGCAGATTGCGAGTACGGCAAAGGCTGTGGTAACAGTTGTGTTTACAGAACGTGTTATCGACTGAGTGATACTCATATTAACAAGTTCCTTGAGTGAAAGCGAGTTGCCGTAAAGGTTACGGTTCTCTCTGATACGGTCATATACAACGATTGTATTGTTGATAGAGTTACCGAGTACGGTAAGAACAACCGCCATAAAGTTTGCGTCGATCGGGAAACGGCAGAACACGAACACAGCATAAACCATGAAGCAGTCGTGAACAAGGGCTACCAGTGCAAACACACCTGCCGAAAGACCGCCGATTTTCTTGAATCTGAACGCAATATAGATAACGAGCAGTATAAACGAGAACAATACTGCAACAAGGCACTTAAGGAAGAACTCCGTACCTGATGTGGGGTTGACATCCTGGCTGTTTACAAGCGTAAGGCTGTTATCCTTGAAGGTCTGCTGGAGCTTATCCGATAAAGCTGTCTGCTTATCTGCTGTAAGTCCCTCTGAAGACGAGAATGAAATTTCAATGACTTCAAGCGAGCTGTTCATCGAAGAACCTGTAGTTACCGTAACAGCACCGTAATTTTCGCCCTCAACCGTCTTCTTTACCGCATTTGTGTCAATTTCGCCGGTATAGCTGTAGGTCAGCATTGTACCGCCCTTGAATTCAATAGCCATTTCAATGCCGAATATGCAGTTGAAGATAACCGTAATTACAGCAATGACGATCGGTATCAGAAAGAGTACCTTTCTGTATCCTATAAAATCAAATACTTTTTTGTTATTCATTTTGAAGCACCGCCTTCCGTTGCGGCAGCCTTTTCAGCGGCACGCTTCTTTGCAGATTTTCCGCCGTAGAGAGCAGGATTTCTGAATATCTTGAATCTGGAAAGCGACATTGTCATAAGTCTTGTCGCAAATATGCCGAACAGGAAGTTCAGTATTACGCCGACCATCAGAGTATAGCCGAATGAGTAGATAGTACCCTCCGTTGAAGCGCCGAACATAAAGAATACGGGCTTCAGTATAGTAGACGCAAGGCTGTCGGGTGTACCGAAAGCACCCATAAGTATGATAGCAACGATAATCATTGTGATATTACCGTCAAATACTGCGCTGAACGCTCTCTTATAACCTGTAGCTATCGCTGTATCTATCGTCTTGCCGCTGTTTATTTCTTCCTTTATACGCTCGCCCGTGATAACGTTAGCGTCAACGCCCATACCTACCGCAAGAATGATACCTGCGATACCGGGAATTGTCAGCGTAAAGCTGTTTGAGAACGGGAAGAAGCCTGTTATAGCACAGAACGTACCTGCAACCTGTCCGATAAGACCGATAACGGCAACTACACCGGGCAGTCTGTACAGTGATATCATGAATATCATTATAAGTACAAATGCGATAACGCCGGCGATTGCCATAGCGTCACGGGCACCCGTACCGAGTGTGGGCGAGATAGTGCTGAAGCTCGATGTTTCCAGCTTGAACGGTAACGCACCGCCGTTTATCTGGTCTGCAAGCGCCTTAGCCTCATCAGCCGTAAAGTTACCGCTGATTGTAGCCTCACCGCCGCTGATTTCCTCTTTTACGGTAGCTGTTGAAATGCACTTATCGTCCATGTAGGTTGAAATGTATCCCTTTGATGAAGCAAGCTTCTTTGTAGCCTCTGCAAACTTCTCCTTGCCGCTGTCCTTCAGCTTTAAGGATACCATATACTCATATTCCTTGCTGTTTCCGCTCTTGAGCTGATATACGGCAGAAGCCTTTTCAACGTCCGAGCCGGAAATGATAAGGGGCAGATCCTCGTATGTCTGACCGTCGGAAAGCGATTTTTCCGAGCCTTCTCTGAAGGTGAGCAGTGCGGTAGCACCAAGCTCCTTTACAGCCGCTTCCGGATCAAAGCTGTCATCCTCAGCCTGCCACGGGAAACGCACGATTATCTTATCGCTGTTATAATCAACATAAACCTCATAGTCTGTTATGTTGTTTGCAACAAGTCTTGTTTCAACTATTGACTTTGCCGCATCGACCTCTTCATTGGTCGCATCGTAGTCTGCCGGTGACGTAAATGTAACGTCAACACCGCCTCTGATATCAATACCCCAACGAATATCACTTACACCTCTTATAATAGTGGTCGTGAAATCGCCGTACTGGGTATGAACACCGAAAAATACTATGCCTGTAAATGCCAGTATAACCGCCAGCACTATAAAGAACACAGGCTTTGCCACTCTTTTCAAATGTTTCACTCCGTTTCTGTGCCTCAGCACATCCTGTTAATTTATACATTACAGTATTATACTATAATGATTTCGATTAGTCAAGAAATAGTAAAGAATTTCTGCAATTTTCACAATCCGTTCATTATACGGAAAGCTCAGCCTTTTCTCCGAGAACGTCCTTATTCTTTTCAAGGACAGGCTTTATGCACCTGTCAAGGAATGCTGTCACCTGGCTTGCGCTTCTGCCCGTGTAATTTTCGGGAATGAGCTTTGCCTCGATTTCTTCCTTTGTCGTCATGAAGTCGGGGTCTGCGGCAATTCTGTCAACGAGGTCGTTTTCTCCGCCCTCTTCTTTGATGACCTTACCTGCGGCAATGCTGTGCTGTCTTATCTTCTCGTGAAGCTCCTGTCTGTTTCCGCCCTTCATAACTGCGTCCATCATAATGTTTTCCGTTGCCATGAAAGGAAGCTCCTTCATTACTCTTGCACGGATGACCTTAGGATATACGACCAGTCCGTTTGTGATATTCAGCATAATGTTCAGTATAGCGTCTGTTGCAAGGAATGCCTCCGCTACTGCGATACGCTTGTTTGCACTGTCGTCGAGCGTTCTCTCAAACCACTGTGTGCCTGCCGTGAATGCAGGATTAAGAGTATCTATCATAACATATCTTGAAAGCGAGGTTATTCTCTCCGCTCTCATCGGGTTTCTCTTATAAGGCATAGCCGAAGAACCGATCTGATTCTTCTCGAAAGGTTCTTCCATCTCCTTGAAGTTTGCAAGGATACGCAGATCGTTCGAGAACTTTGAACAGCTCTGTGCAATACCGCCCAGTACGTTTACTATTCTGCTGTCAACCTTTCTTGAATAGGTCTGACCGCTTACAGGTACGCACTGCTTGAATCCCATTTCCTCAGCTATCATCTGCTCCAGCTTTTCTATCTTTTCCTCATCTCCGTGGAACAGTTCCATAAAGCTCGCCTGTGTGCCTGTAGTACCCTTCTGACCGAGCAGTTTCAGATTACCCATCTGATACTCAAGATCTTCAAGGTCCATCAGAAGCTCGTTCATCCACAGTGTAGCACGCTTGCCTACGGTAGTCAGCTGTGCAGGCTGTAAATGTGTATATGCAAGACAGGGCATATCCTTATATTTATCCGCAAAAGAAGCGAAGTTCGAAAGAACGTTCACGAGCTTTCTGTGTACTATCTTCATAGCGTCACGCATTACGATAACATCGGTGTTGTCGCCTACATAACAGCTTGTAGCGCCTAAATGGATTATGCCCTCGGCCTTCGGACAGCACTTTCCGTATGTATGAACGTGCGCCATAACATCGTGGCGGAGCTTCTTCTCCTCCTCAGCCGCATAAGCAAAGTCAATATCATCAATATGCGCCTCAAGCTCGTCAACCTTTTCCTGTGTTACCTGCTCAAGTCCGAGCTTCATTTCCGCTCTCGCAAGCGCCACCCACAATCTGCGGAATGTCGAAAACTTCTTCTGTGCGGAGAATGTAAACTGCATTTCCTCACTTGCATATCTCGTACAGAAAGGGCTTTCGTAAGTTTCATAATTTGTCATTATAAATAACCGTCCTTTTCATCGGATTTTTTACTTTCCTGTGTCATCTGTATCTGCCGCCTGTATCTTTGACGCATACAGCGCTTCATCTGCACATACCGACACATTTTATATTGTATCACAAATTGTCCGTGTTCGCAATAGCAAACGTCATTTTTTCTCAAAACTCACCTTTCCGTATATCATTCAGCCGCTCTGCTTCACCCTACGGCAACATCGACCACAACCGCCTTACCTACACTCTACGGCCACATCAACCACAGCCGCCCCGCCTACACTCTACAGCCACATCGACCACAACCGCTCCGCTTCACCCTACGGCCACATTGACCACAGCCCGTAATTTCGCACAACAAAGCCGTTTGAACAGCTCTGCCGAAAATTTTTCGTATTTTTTTAAAAAAGCCCTTGACAAATACCCGAAAACCGTGTATAATGTTTACTGTTATCTGGGTGTGGCGCAGATTGGTAGCGCGCTACCTTGGGGTGGTAGAGGCCGCAGGTTCAAATCCTGTCACTCAGACCAGTTAAAAACCGCTTGATTGTCAAAATCAAGCGGTTTTTTTGTTTGCCGTTTTAGCCCCGACATATGCAGGCTCTGCGGATATATCCTATTAAATTATAACACGCCCCACCCCGACATCTCCTGCCTATACACTTATTCAAACCGTTTCGCTTTCTTTTTCCTTTTCTCCGTCTGTATACTGCCGGTCGCCGTTCTCCCTGTCATATGCCTTCACCGAATATTCGCTGACATTCTTTACCGTTTCGCCATCTATCTGCAGTGCGGCAGGCGAATCAAACCGCACTGTGATTTCCTTTCCGGTCAGTACCTCTACCATCTCGGTATGGCTGATATGCTCCCCCTTGAAGATTGAAGGGAACACCATAAGCGTTTTCAGCTTTCCACTGCCGTGCATCACAACAACCGACAGCTTCTCCTCGGGATTGTTTCTGTCCTGTTGCGGAGCGGTCATCATACCGCCGCCGTAAAACCTGCCGTTCATTGTCGGAGCAAGCCATACCTTCTTATAGCTGTACTCCCTGCCGTCAACGTTTATAACCGCATTCGCCGGCCTGAAATGAAACAGCAGACCTTTAACCGCAATAGATGTATAATTTATCGGCTTGTCGGATTTTTCTCTCAGCTCATCACCCTTTTCACAGCAATATCCGTCAATACCGTAGCCTATGGCATTGATAAACCGTGAGCTTTTGCCGTTTACCGTTACGATCGGCAGATTTCTGACATATTCATTTATCCTTACAGGCTCGCAGCCCTGCTCCATACCGAGATCACGCAAAAAATCATTTCCGCTTCCCGTACCGTAATAATACAGCGGATTCTCATAAGGATACCCGTCGCTGTCGTTTATAAAACGGTTAAGCGTACCGTCGCCGCCGCACAGCACAATATCGCTTTCAGGCGAAATACTGTCAAAAAATGTGCCGTACCCGCTTATCTGCGTCATATTGCAATATTTCAGTTCATCGTCCTTATATATTTCCGCCAGCTTTTTTGCAAGCTCTGTTCCTTTTCCATTGCAAGATAAAGGATTATACAGTATGTATTTCACGCTCATGTATGCCTCCCCTTAAAACCGACAGCCGATTGCTTATGATGTTATTGGTCCTTCGGCTCTCTCGGTCTTTTAGTCTTTTGGTATAGTATAACAAATTTAAACGGATTTTGCAATATATTGTTGTAATTTGTCAACACGTTGGATGAAAAATTGTATAAGTTGTTGCTTGTAAGCATACTTGCTTAAAGCCTCCGGGCGTTCATTTTATAAGGCATCCTTGCCCGTTTCTTGTCAAAGGTGAGGTGCTGTCGCCCACAAAAATTCGGGCAACTGCCGGAGGGGATGCCACTCCATCAGCCCTCGCCCCGCACCAACCCTTCCAAAACCGCACTATCCCACGCCACGCACCGCCGCACTTGGCTCCCTTGCCAAAGGGAGCTGGATTGCGACAAGGCTACTTCTTATCATAAATTGTCTTGCCCTGCGATTCAAGTATATTTAATATCCTCTCTTGCCCTATCTGTCGCAAGACTGAGGGATCGTCACATAAACCCTCGCCCGTATCAGCCCTCTCAAAAGTAAGACAATCCTTCGAAAAGCACTACCACACTTGCCTTTTTATGAACGCTCTGTTGGTTTCGCATCGTGCCTCGTCAGCCGTTTGGGTTGCCACATCTGTGCATCGACAGCCATTTGTGCCGTTGCATCGTGCAACGGCTCTGTGTGGCTGTCTTTATGCATCCTTGCATAACGGCTTTGTGTGGCTGTCTTTATGCATCCTTGCATAACGACTTTGTGCGACCGCTATCGTGCATCCTTGCACGTTTATGAACGCTCTGTTGGTTTCGCATCCTTGCGAAACTTTGGGCGTTCATTTTATAAGGCATCCATGCCTTACCCGCAAGTTGCGTGTTCTCCCACCCACCAACACACAAAAAGTGTAACCCCACTCATTGAGTGGGGTTACACTTTTTGGTGCCGATGGCGGGGGTCGAACCCGCACGGTATTGCTACCAACGGATTTTGAGTTATTTGCTTCACAGGGAATACAAACGAACTCAACCCCTTATGGAGGTCGCTAACGGACACCAAAAGCGTTGCAAACACTACTACTTTTGAAACTGGTGTGTAAAAAAGCTCCGTTTCGTCTGCCATTTCCGTACTTTTCAATTTTGACGGGAATTTTGGATTTTGGAGGGACATCGGAGGGATGTTACCCCCAAACGGAGTACAACAGCACACGCAATAGATTCATAAACCACAAACATATTATAGCGTATTCCTCTGCCATTGACAACACATTTTCCGAAAAAGAGGTACTGCTATGAAAACACGCGCACATTATGAAAAACTTTTCGCTTCATATCCCGATGTTGTTACTCTGCCCGAATTTCAAACAATGCTGGGTGGTATCGGTGACAGTACAGCCCGAAAAATAATGCGGGCAAACAAGGTCAAACACTTTTACATAAGATGTACCTATCTTATACCCAAAGCCTGTGTGATAGATTATGTATTGAGCGAAGATTATGCCAAATACAGTAAAACACTCAAAGCGAGGGTTTAACCATTAAGCCATTTGCAGAAATGCAGGTGGCTTTTTTCATACCCGTACATAGCCGCCTGCTTCGCCGCAGGCGGCTAAATCTATGTAAAGGAGGAACCCCATATGGCGAATTGCAAAGTGATCGCGGTGACGAACCAAAAGGGCGGCGTGGGCAAAACTACGACCACCGCTAACCTCGGCATCGGGCTTGCCCATCAGAACAAGCGGGTGCTGCTTATTGATGCAGATGCGCAAGGCTCTTTGACCCTCTCCCTCGGCTACCCGAAGCCGGATGAGCTGCCCGTTACGCTGGCGGACATCATGCAGAATGTGATCGATGATACTCCTTTCCCGGACGACTGCGGTATTCTGCATCACGGTGAGGGCGTTGACCTGCTCCCGGCGAACATTGAACTATCCGGTATGGAAATTCGACTGATCAACGCCATGAGCCGGGAAAGCGTGCTGCGGACATATATCAATGCGGTCAAATCCCATTACGACTATATCCTCATTGACTGTATGCCGTCGCTCGGTATGATGCCGATCAACTCACTGGCCGCAGCGGACAGCGTGATCATCCCGTCCCAGCCGTCGTATCTCTCGGCGAAGGGACTTGACCTGCTGATGCAGTCTATCGCAAAGGTCAAGCGGCAGATCAACCCGAAGCTGAAAATCGACGGCATTCTGTTCACGATGGTGGACAGCCGCACTAACGAGGCCAAGGAGATCATCGCATCTCTGCGTGCCCACTACGGCGAAAAGATCCGGGTATTCGGAACGGAAATTCCCTTTTCCGTCCGAGCCGCAGAAACCAGCGGCCGGGGCAAGAGCATCTTTTCCCACGACAAGAACGGCAAGGTCGCCGCCGCATACCGATCGCTGACGAAGGAGGTGTTGGAGCTTGAGCGCAAAACCGAGAGATTTAGGGATGACGTCGCTCGATGACCTGTTCTCCACCGACGAGAGCCGTGCGGAAGCGCAGCTTGAAAAGGTTGTCACGCTGAACCCCGCCGACATCTCCGACTTTCCCAACCACCCGTTCAAGGTCAAGCAGGACGAGGCTATGGCGGAGATGGTAGACAGCGTAAGGCAGTACGGCGTGCTGGTGCCTGCCCTTGTTCGCCCCAAAGCGGATGGCGGCTATGAGATGGTCGCCGGTCATAGGCGAAAGTGTGCGGCAATGCTGGCGGGGATCACCGAGATGCCCTGCATCATCCGCAACCTCACCGATGACGAAGCGACGATCATCATGGTGGACAGCAATTTGCAGCGAGAAACGATCTTGCCGTCCGAAAAGGCATTTGCTTACAAGATGAAGTTGGAGGCCATGAAACGGCAGGGTCAGAGGTCGGATTTAACTTCGGCCCCACTGGAGCCGAAGTTAAAGGGTAGCCGTTCCAATGAGGAATTGGCTGCAAGCAGCCCGGACAGCCGTTCACAAATTCAGAGGTATATCCGCCTGACCGAGCTGATCCCGCCAGTGCTGGACATGGTGGACAGCAGCAAAATCGCTTTCCGTCCCGCCGTGGAGCTTTCCTATCTCTCCAAAGAACAGCAGCAGAGCCTATATGACACGATGGAGTGCGAAGACTGCACGCCATCATTGGCGCAGGCTATCAAAATGAAAGAGTTCAGCCGGGACGGAAAGCTGACGGAGGAGGTCATCCTCTCCATTATGCAGGAGGAAAAGCCGAACCAGCGTGAGCAGTTCAAAATGCCGAAAGAGCGTATCAGCAAGTATTTTGCTCCGGGGACGCCCGCACAGAAAATTGAAGATACCATCGTCAAGGCATTGGAATTGTACCGCAGGCGGGAGCGCCAGCGGAATATGGAACGATAGTCACTACCAAGGGGCAGCCATACTCATTTTTGATGTGTGTACGGCTGTGTCGGCGTGTTCCCCCTCTCCACACCTCACCCCCTCGAAACTACCTGTACTTCCCGAAAAAAGAGATAATACGGCAGCGGTAGTTCTCACAGCTTTGCAGTTTCCGATGGCGACCCGTACAATGAAAGAGCAAAGGAGGTTTGCGCATATGAAAAACGCAAAGATCATCGCCGTTTTAGCGCTGCTGACACTTTCTCTTTCGGGCTGTGCAAATACAGATCGCTCCGAAGTGTCTGCACCATCTTCGCAGGAAACGGTCACGACTGAGTCTGAACTAAGCACCGTGCCGCAGGAGCGCACGACGGTTTCTGTTTCGGAAAGTACAGAGATTCCCGCAGAGAGCATGGTAGAACCCAAAACGGAGAAAGCGCAGTCGGAGGTTTCAATACCTGCCAAAGAGGAAACGCCGCCGACCGTCAGCAGCCCCACAGAAACTACCCAGCCGAAAGCATCCGAACCCGAGCCACAGGAAGAACCTGCGGAAACACCGCCGCAGGAGCCTGAACTGCCCGCCGCAGAAGAACCCACAGAGCCGGTGTTTGACATTCAGACTTGGATCGACTACGCCAAAGCCTACGCCGAAAGCGTAGGGCTGCGGCTGGAAAGCTCAGCGGTGGATTGCTGGGATAACCCTATTTCGGCAGGTACGCACTGTTCCTATCTGGGACGGGACATTCAAAGCAGGCTGAACCGATACGCCCGTGACGAGGATATAACCGATGTGTGGATATGGGCGGAGGCACGCTCCGACGGGAAGTACGACCTGTATATCGGCTATGCCTGAAAACCAAATATTTACCGAGGAACGCACCGAGAAACACGGTGCGTTTTTTCATTTTAAGGAGGTCACTCAATGAAAACGCAGAAATTCAAACGAACGGTGTCGCTGCTTCTTGCGATGCTGATGTGCGTTACCACGCTGTTTGGCATGGGAACGACCGCATTTGCCGCAGAAGAAACCGACGAAGTATATCTTATCTCCTATCCCCGTGACGGCGATGCCAACTACGGCGGAGAATGGGGACACGACAGCCTGAGCTTTATGAACGGCTGGTCTACGGCAACATCCCGTTTCACGACGATCCGTGCAATGGGGTCGTATGAGGGCAATATCTGCTACTGCATCGAACCCGGCGTGCCGCAGCAGACGGGCAACACCTTTACGAAAAAGGGCGAGGACTTCTGGGACGAATACCCGTCGTCCTACAACAGCACCATTTCTCCCGACGATATTAAGCTGTTTATCGGCCGTATCTTTCAGTACGGCTATACGGGGACGATCTCGACCTCTTGGCGCTCACAGAACGAGGGCGGCGACAAGCTGGCTCATGCCGTTGCAACCCAGCTTTTGATTTGGGAAACGGTCGTTGGTGAGCGTGATGCCGATTTCAACAAGGTCAGCACGGGCGGCAAAAGCGCCATCGTGGAGCAGATCAGCACGAACCACCCGCTGTACAGTCAGATCATGAGCTATTACAATTCCATTGCGGCAAGCGTTCAGCGCCATTCCAAGGTGCCGAGCTTTCTTGCAAAGTCTGTGGGAAAAGCTCAGAATATTGAGCTTGAATGGAACGGCGAAGCCTACACCGCCACGCTGACCGACACAAACGGTGTGCTTTCCGACTATGCCTTCTCCGCAAACGCTTCTGGCATCCGCTTTTCTGTCAGCGGAAACACGCTGACCATCACGGCGGACAATGCGCCGAGTGATACCGTCACCATTACAGCCGAAAAGAGAAATTCGCAGCGGCGCGGTGTCATCACTTGGACGGACGGCGTGTACGGCCCGAACGGGAAGCTGCAAGATACCGTCACCTATGCGCAGGCGGTGAATGACCCCGTAAAGGGCTATCTGAACATCAAGGTCAGCTACGGCAGCACCAAGATCGTCAAGACCAGTGAGGACGGCAAGGTAGAGGGCATTTCCTTTACGATCACCGGCAATGGAGTGAACAAGACTGTTACGACGGGCGCAGGCGGTGTCATTCAGATCGACAACCTCGCCCCCGGTGTTTACACCGTTACCGAGCAGAGCTACGACAAATACGAGCCGCAGGAGGTGCGCCGTGTCACCGTCGTCAGCGGTCAGGTGGCAACGGTCAATTTCAATAATACCTTGAAGCGCGGCACGCTCATCGTGACCAAGACCTCCGAGGACGGCTTGAACGAGGGCATGAAGTTCCACCTCTACGGCACTTCGCTTTCGGGGCTTGCGGTGGACGAATACGCCGTGACCGACAGCACGGGCAAAGCCGTGTTTTCCGATGTGCTGATCGGCACGGGCTACACGCTGGAGGAAGTCGATACGGCGATCCGCTATGTCGTCCCCGCAAATCAGACGGCGGCGGTGGAATGGAACACCGTCACGAACAAGAGCTTCACGAACATTCTGAAAAAGTGGAATGTCACTGTCACCAAGAGCGATGCCGAAATGGGTCTGCCGCAGGGTGACGCCACTCTTGCCGGTGCCGTCTACGGCATCTATAAGGGCGACCAGCTTGTAGACACCTACACCACCGACGCCAACGGGCAGTTCACTACAAAATACTATGTCTGCGGGGACGACTGGACCATCCGTGAGATCACGCCCTCGGAGGGCTATCTGCTGGACAGCAGCGTTTATCCCATTGGCGCAGAGGCGAAGAACTATGCCGTGGAATACAACACCACGGCAAACGATGTGACCGAGCAGATCATCAAGGGCAGAATCGCCATCATCAAGCACACCGACGACGGCGAAACGCAGCTTGAAACACCGGAGGCCGGAGCGGAGTTTGCGGTTTTCCTGAAAGCCGCAGGCTCTTATGACAGTGCCAAGACATCCGAGCGTGACTACCTGATCTGCGACGAAAACGGCTATGCGGTCACAAAAGACCTGCCCTACGGCATCTACACGGTGCATCAGACCAAGGGCTGGGACGGCCGTGAGCTGCTTTCCGATTTCGATGTGTATATCTCCAAGGACGGGCAGACCTATCGCTACCTTGCCAACAACCGCAACTTTGAGAGTTATATCAAGATCGTCAAGGTGGACGCCGAAACGGGAAAGGTCATTCCGCTGGCAGGTGCAGGCTTCCGACTCTACCGCCCGGACGGGTCGCTCATTACGCAGACTTTCACCTATCCCGAAGTCACCACCATCGACACCTTTTACACGAACAGCGACGGCTATCTCATTACGCCCGAAAAGCTGGAATACGGCACGGGCTATTCGTTGGTGGAGGTTTCCGCTCCCTACGGCTACACGCTGAACAGTGAGCCGGTCTATTTTGATGTGACCGCCGACAACGCCACGGAGGAAAATGCCGTTACGGTGGTCGAGGTCATGAAACCGAACACGGCGCAAAAGGGCGTGATCCGGATCAGCAAGAGCGGCGAGGCCTTTTCTTCCGTCACCGAGGCGGACAGCATCTACCAGCCGGTGTTTGCGGTCAAGGGGCTTGCGGGCGCAGTCTATGAGATCACCGCTGCCGAGGACATCATCACGCCGGACGGCACGCTCCGCTATGCGGCCGGAGAGGTCGTTGATACCGTGACCACCGATGAAACGGGACTTGCCGAAAGCAAGCCGCTGTATCTCGGCAAATACGAGGTCAGGGAGATCACAGCCCCCACCGGCTATGTACTGAATACCGAAGTCCACACGGCAGAGCTTGTCTATGCCGGGCAGGAGGTCGAGATCACCGAAACCGCCGCCGACTTCTGCAACGAGCGGCAGAAAGCCGCCGTTTCTCTGGATAAGGTCTTGGAACAGGACGAGCGTTTCAGTATCGGCAAGAGCGATGAGCTTTCCGCCGTGACCTTTGGACTGTTTGCCGCCGAGAAGCTGACCGCCGCTGACGGCAGCATCATTCCCGCCGACGGTCTGCTGGAGATCGTGTCGGTGGACAAAAACGGTCATGCCGTCTGCAAGACCGATCTGCCGTTTGGCAGCTACTATCTCAAAGAGCTGTCCACAGACGGACACTATATCCTCTCCGACGAAAAATACCCCATCGTATTTGAGTACGCCGGGCAGGACACGGCGCTGGTGGACATCAAGGCAAACAGCGGCGCACCCATCGAAAACAAGCTGCTCTACGGAGAAATTCACGGACTGAAAAAGGACGAGAACGGCATCGGCCTTGCCGGTGCGCTGATCGGGCTGTTCCGTGCCGACTGTACCGAGTTTACGACGGAAAACGCCATCCTGACTGCCACCTCTGCCGAGGACGGCAGTTTTTCTTTTGCCCGTGTGCCTTACGGCAACTGGATCGTGCGGGAGATCGAAGCTCCGACCGGTTTCGTGCTGTCGGAGAAAACCCATCCTGTGACCGTCGATGCGGACGGTGCGGTGATCGAGGTAGAGATCGAAAATACCCGTATCCGTGGCACGGTGCAGCTCACCAAGACCGACCGGGACTATCCCGACAGCAAGCTGACGGGTGCGGAGTTCACTATTTACTGTGACAGCAACAGCAACAAGGAACTGGATGCGGACGATGAACTGGTCGGCACGCTGACCGAAACCGGCATCGGCGTTTATGAAATGTCCGACCTGCTCTACGGCGGCTATTTCGTCAAAGAAACGAAAGCGCCGGAGGGTTTCTATTTGGACGATAACGCCTACTATTTTGAAATCGTCGAGGACGGCAAGATCGTGCCCGTGGAGAACGAGGCCGGAAAGGGCTTTGTCAATGCGCCGCAGGTCGGCTCTCTGAAAATCATCAAGACTTCCTCGAACGGCAAAATTGAGGGCTTCTCGTTCCGTGTCACCGGACCGAACGGATATGTCGGCGTATTCACTACCGACAAAAACGGCGAGATCATCATCGAAAATCTCCGCATTGGTGAGTATGTGGTGTCCGAGGTGTCGGACGGCGCATCTTCCGCCTATGTGCTGCCCGCCGACAAGACGGCATCCGTGTTTGAAGGTGCGGTGACGAAAGTGGAGATGCACAACGAGCTTCGTGACACGCCGAAAACCGGGGATGACAGCAACCCCGCCCGCTGGCTTGCCCTGCTTGGCGTTTCCGCTGCGGGCGCTGCCACGCTGGGCGTGGTCGGATTCAGAAAACGCAGAAAGGAGGACGCGGAGTAATGGAACTGAAAACTATTGTTGCAATCGGACTGGTTGTGTTCATTGTGGGCGCTTTGATTTTCCTGAAAATCAGAAGTAAGAAAAAATAACGACCGGGGCGGCTGAAAATGCCGCCCTTTTACATACCCGAAAAAACAAAAGGAGGTTTATTCTATGGTTCATTTTTTTGATTCGGACATAGCGAAAAAATACGGAGTCAATGCGGCGGTGCTGGCCTGCTTCCTTTGGGATTGCATCGAGCAGAAAAGCACCGAGTCGCCGCAACTCCACGAGGGCAAGGTCTGGGTGCGCTGTTCGGTGCAGATGATGACCGGCTTTTTCCCGTTTCTGTCCTACGATGAGATCCGCTATGCTCTGAAACGGCTGGTCAAGGGGCGGGTGCTCACCAAGGGACGGTTCAACGAGAGCCGCTTTGACCGCACGAACTGGTACGCCTTTACCGAGTTCGGACAATTTCTGATGGCAGAAAGCGAGGGACGGGCACAATGAAGAACGGCAGACACATCATTTGGAGCAACGACATTGACTATGATGACTGGCGGGAGGACTTGGAGGAGCAGTACCCCGATCTCAGCGAAGCCGAGCGTATGGAGCTGATGTATGAGCTGAACGGCGACTATCTGGACGACGAGCGCTCCAATCTGGACATCCAGCTCTCCCGCCCCATTCTCGTTGTCGGTGATTTGGGGCTTTGGCACGGCCGTCGCATGGGATATAAGGAGATTCCGAGCGGCAACATCCGGGACTGCCTTTACAGCGAACGGGACATGGATTACAGCACTTGGTATGTGGATAAAAACGGTGACTTCCGCTGTGACGCTATCCACCACGACGGCACGAACCATTATCTTTACCGTGCTTACAAGGACGGCGTGAGCGACACGCAGATCGAGAACCTGAAAGAAAAACTCTACCGGGGCATTGCCACCCGTGCGGACATTACAAGAGTGACCCGCAGGCTGGGCGACGAGATCGCCCATGTTTACGGCTTTCCCATCCCCCGCAGGCAGGCACCGGTGCAGGAGCGATAACGGAGGCGGCTATGATGAATGTATCAGATACAAGGGACTGCGCCTTTGAAGCCTTTATTACCAACCTCGGCAAATACAACGAGGGCTTTTTGGTTGGCGAATGGGTGAAGTTTCCCGTGACCAATGAAGAAATGCAGGCAGTTTTCCGACGCATCGGCATCGGGTGGCGCTATGAGGAATGGTTCATCACCGACTATGACTGTCCGGATGCGGCCATCGGCAAGGTGCTCGGAGAATACGAGAGCCTGAGTGAGCTGAACTATCTTGCCGGGCAGATCATTGAGCTGCGGGAGAGCGACGATTTCTGGCAGGCGGTTTTGGATTTGGGTGAGAACACCGGCAGCGTACAGGAACTGATCAACCTGACCGAGAACATGGACTACTTTGATTACCTGCCCGGCGTGCGGAATGACTACGACCTCGGCTATTACTGGATCGAGGAAAGCGGCTGCTATGACACAAGCATCCTCGGCGCACTTTCAAACTATATCGACTATGAGGGCTTCGGACGGGACATTCGGTATGAAGAAGGCGGCGTGTTCGGAGATAACGGCTATGTGCGGTCAAACGGTAGTCGATTTGTGGACATCTACGACGGCAACATCGAGAACATCCCCGAAGAATATCGGATCAGTTCGCCCGCCATCCCTATCCGCTCCGCAGCCCCGCGGCAAGCAGAACAGCCTGAACGATAAAACAGGGGCAAGTCCTTTGCAGACTTGCCCCTATCAAAATGCACAGCTATGATAATAGTATCAAAGTTTTCTCAGCTTTTCATCGCGCCGCAGAGTTTCTTTCGTCGCCGCAGCAAGGTCACGAATTACACGGATCTCGTATTCATCGCAATCTTCCAGCACAAGCGCAATGTCCTTTTCAAACTGCACTTTTGCTTTTATCACACTATCGCAAAGCAGGTCGTCACTTGTGATCCCCAAAGCATTTGCAATCCCGACAATGGTAGTCAAGCTGACACGGGTTGTTCCGGTTTCAACATTGCTCATATGTGTCGGAGAAACACCGACCATTTCCGAAAGTTTCTCTTGTGTGAGATCAGCTTTGATCCTTGCTATTTTGATTCTTTTGCCGATTGCTTTGTAATCAAGTTCCATACTGCACCCCCTTTGCATCAAGAATTTTTACAAATATATTGTATTCACGGATGGGGTGCATTATAATAATCTATATCCGTATTATACGGATATAGATTAGAATTGTGAAAATAAAGGTGTGATTTGATGTGGTTTCCTGCACATTTGCAGGTCATCGGGAGATATTCGCGCTGGACATTGAACGGCAGATCAAAACAGTAATTGAGGGGATATTACCGGAGGACAACACATTTGTTTTTTACTCCGGCGACATGGGCGAATTTGATAAAAAGTGTTCGTCTGCCGTGCGGAGTATAAAACGGTGTCACCCCGAACTTGATATAAGTTTAGTGGCTGTTCTTCCCTATATGATGAACAGCGTCAACACGAATCGAGATTACTACGAAACCTATTTTGACGACATTCTCATTCCAGCCGAACTTGCGGATGTACATTATAAGGCGGCAATATCACGACGCAACCAATGGCTTGTTGACCATTCCGATTACCTGATCTCCTATGTGTACCGTGATTTCGGCGGAGCATACACGACACTGAAATATGCTGCCCGGCACGGAAAAGAAATCATCAACCTTGCGAATCGTTGCAAATAACGATTTTGCACCTTTGATATTGCCTTGCAGTTTGGGTATAGTATAATAAAAACGATAAGGAAGTGAGCACCATGAGCGACAACTATTTTGACCTGCCATCCCGTATTGAGGACGCCTTTGCGGAGATCGACAGTGATATTGTGATGGATCTGCTGAATACTGACGAGGACTACGCCGAACTTTCCGACCGTATGGACAAGATGAAAACGCAGTACCCCGTCATCGACAAAATGAACGAGGGCAGTGGCGAGATCCGCATGACCGCAGAGGAGCATCGGGCGTATGTGGACTATCTGAACCTTGTCCGGCAAATGGAGGACATGGAGCGGCAGCACATCTACTTCCGCGGACATACCGATGCCGTGGCGTATCTCAAAAAAATTAAAGCGATCTAACGCAGACGGCACGGAAACCCCGTGCCGTTTTCTCATATTATTGCCTATTCAGATGCTCTATCTGCATATATTTCAAAGAAGTATATGCAAATAATTCGGATAGCGGCTTGTTTTTCTGCACATAATATGCTATAATTATATGCAGAAAGGCTGGTGCTGTATGAGAAAATTCGATTACTCTTTTTTGAATAACGGTTTGCTGCCTGCAAACCTTGTGAACCTCACTTCCAATATTGCGGCGCTCAAAACCATGGCAGGCGTACGCAAGGACGAATACACGCAGATTTTTACGGAGCTGGAAGCTGTCGCAAAGGTGCAGTCCATTAAAAGCTCCAACGCCATTGAAGGCATTGTAACCAGCGACGAGCGTATCGCCGCCATTGTCAATCAGAACAGCGCTCCGCTGAACCACAACGAGGCGGAAATCGCCGGGTACAGAGATGCGCTGAATGAGATCCACTTGGGATATGAACATATTGACTTCCGGCAGAGCGATATTCTGCGGCTGCACGAAATGATGATGAGCTTTGCGGGCTATGAGTATGGCGGGCAGTACAAGACGGACGACAATGTGATTTTGGAAATTGACGCAGACGGAAACCGCCGTGTCCGTTTCCGTCCCACACCTGCAAGCGAAACCCCGAAGGCAATGGAGCAGTTGGAGCTTGCCTATCTGGATGCCCGAAGCGATGCGAATATCAACCAGCTTCTTTTGATCCCCTGTGTGATTTTGGACTTCCTCTGCATCCACCCGTTCCGGGACGGCAACGGCAGAATGTCCCGTCTGCTCTCGCTGCTGCTGCTATACAAAAATGGCTTTGACGCAGGAAAATATGTGTCCTTTGAGGAGCAGATCAACAACTACAAGGCGTATTATTACGAAGCCCTGCGGCAGTCCTCGGAAGGATGGGAAACGAATGAAAACTCCTATTTCCCCTTTATCGAGAATTTCCTCTCCACCCTCTATATGTGCTATAAGGAGCTGGACAAGCGATTTGCGGTGGTACACGGCAAGAAGATCACGAAGAAAGCCCGTGTGGAAGCGACTGTTCTGAACAGCCTGACGCCGCTTTCCAAAGCAGAGATTTGCAAAATTCTTCCCGATGTCAGCCCCACGACTGTTGAAGCCGTCCTCGGCGCAATGGTCAAGACCGGTTCGGTAAAACGAATTGGCTCAGGACGAGCGACGAGATATATTAAGGTGTGAGGTGGCGTGATATGAGCAAACGGAAAGCCAAAAAAGTAACCTTTTGGTCGGCATATAAGAAACCGATTATCATTACGGTTGCTGCTTCTGCTGTGATCTATATCATAGTTTATCTTGCATTTAGGTGGAACGGAATTTTACCTACCGGAATTGACTTGGAAAAAAGTGATTGGCTCTCATTTTTAGGTGCATATCTATCGTTTGTTGGTACTGTCATTGTAAGTATGATTGCTATATTCCAAAGTCGATATTATAGTGAAATAGCTGAGAAGAAAGATGCTGCAAGCAGAAAAAAGGATATACAGCCGATATTCTCTGTCAATATAGTCGCGATAGATGTTCAGTTGAACGGGACAGCCGAAGCATTTAGTTTATCTGGCAAAGGCAAAAATCCAGTCCACAAGAATGTGAAAATCAGCGTTGAGAATGTTAATAGATTTCCTATTAAGCATGTGATTGTGTTTAATAAATATATTACTCCACTTCTAAAATGCAATGAGGTTCAATTTGTTCATTGCGCGTACTACGGCTCTGATGACGCAAGAAAGTGGCCTAATAAACTTGCGGTACTGACTGATGACGAATTTGAACGCAATGAGCAGGGTGTACCCAAATGGTTCAATATTAACTACGAAGATGTAGACGGCAATGAGATGTATCAAACTTTTGAACTTAAGAATTTTGATGAAACTCCATACTATTCCCTTGAAAGCATAAATGATATATAATTGCGCACCGTTGCTACATAGCCGAGAGGTTTTCTAAACGAAAGCCCCTCGGCTATTTTTATGTCAGAACGGAGGTGAAACATATGCCATATATCCCGCCGGAGGTGGTGGAAAAAGCCCGTGAGATGGACTTGCTGACCTATCTGAAAAACTATGAGCCGCAGGAGCTTGTTCATTTCGGCGGCAACACCTATTGCACCCGTGAGCACGACAGCTTGAAGATCTCCAACGGTAAATGGTGCTGGTTTTCCCGTGGGATCGGCGGCTATTCGGCGCTGGACTATCTCATCAAGGTCAAAGAAATGCCCTTTTTGCAGGCGGTCAAAACCATTATGGGCAATCTGTCGGCGGCACCGCCGACCTTTGTGCCGACCATGACTGTGCCGAAAGAAAAGGTGCTGCTTTTGCCGCAGACCAACCGCAATGCCGCTGACGCCGTCGAATATCTGCACCGCAGAGGTATCGACTATGACCTGATAGATTTTTGTATCAGTACGGGACGGCTGTATGAAAGCTATCCCTATCACAATGTCGTGTTCGTCGGGCAGGATCGCAGCGGCAAACCACGCTATGCCAATCTGCGCGGTATCGGCTCGGATTTCATCGGGGACGCAAACGGCAGCGACAAGCATTATTCTTTTGGGATTCCTGCGGAAACGCAAAGCGACACGCTGAACCTATTTGAATCGGCGATCGATCTGCTATCCTACGGAACAATGCAAAAGCTGGACGGCAAGGACTGGCGAAGTGAAAACCTGCTTTCCCTTGCAGGCGTATATAAGCCGAAAGCAAGGATTGAAGAAAGCAGTCTGCCCGTCGCCCTTGTTCAGTATCTTGCAGACTATCCGCATATCCGCAAGGTGGTGTTAAGGCTTGACAACGACAATACGGGAAGGATTGCCGCAGCAACGATCCAAACACTGCTGACCAAACGGTATGCGGTCACGGCAGAAATTCGTCCGCCCGCACAGGGCAAGGACTACAATGACTGTCTATGTCTGCGGCTCGGACTGCCCATCACCAAGCGAAAGGAGCGCACAAAGGAGCGATAACCAATGGCAGAACTATTGAACACCGGCATGAGGCTCCGGCATTTTCGGAATCAGTGCGGCATGACACAAAAGGCACTTGGCGTTGCGGCCGGTTTCCCGGAAAGCAGCGCCGATGTGCGGATCGCACAGTATGAATCCGGCGCAAGGACACCGAAGCGAGAACTGCTGTGCCGACTGGCAGCGGCGCTCGGTGTTTCTCCCTCCCAACTTGCCGTTCCCCGCATCAAAAACAGCGAGGAGCTGTGCAGCCTATTGGCCGCATTGGAGGACGAGTGCGGCATCGAATTATCCCCACGATCCGATAATGCCAAAGCAAATTATCAGTCTTACTGGAAAGGAGCAACGGACATTGAAAACCTATGAGGTCACGATCACCGAAACGCTGCAAAAGACGGTCACGGTCGAAGCTGATTCCCGTGAAGAAGCAGAACGGCAGGTCGAGGAAAACTGGAATAACAGCGAATATATCCTTGATGCCGATTCCTTTGTCGGCGTGGATTTCGCCGTAAGGACAAACGAGCGCAGCCGTGAATATGAGCGATGAAAGGAGATTTTTACAATGAATGAGGAAAAGAAAATCAAAGTGGTGCTGCTGGAGCCGGGCAAACTCGCCCGTACTGCCGAGATCGATGCGTCCCTTGCTGGGATGCAGAAAACGGTGGGCGGCCTGATCGAGCCGTTCTATCCATTTGAGGAGCAGGTCTGCATCGTCTGCAACGAGGAAAGCAAGATCAACGGAATGCGCCCGAACCGCAGCGTGAAGAACGACGACGGCGTGATGGTGGATTTCATCTTCGGCCCCGCCTTCATCTGCGACTGCCGGGGCGAAAATCTGGACAGTCTTTCCGACGAGCAGATCGACCGCTACGGCAGGATGTTCCGCTATCCCGAACACCTTGCGAGGGTGAACGACACACTGCTCGGCATCCCGTACCGCCCGCAGCCAGAGCAGGAGCGGTGATGTTATTTCGGTCGGTGGCAAAATGTTCGGCCTATGGGACGAACGCCATGCACTGTACCAGCAAGCATCGCCGTTGTGATACCACAGCGGCACTTGTCAGGGAAATCCCTGAAACCCTTTTCGTCCCCGCCCATGCGGAGGGCGATATTTTTATACCCGGAAGGAGGTCACAGCCGGTGAACGAACCCATGACCTTTTTGGATTTTTTCAGCGGTGTGGGCGGTTTCCGCAAGGGCTTTGAGCTTTGCGGCATGGTCTGCAAAGGCCACTGCGAGATCGACAAATTCGCAGACCGCAGCTACCGCGCCATACACGATATACAGGAGGACGAATGGTATGGAGAAGATATTACCCAAACCGAACCCGCAGACCTGCCGAGGGTCAACCTCTGGGCAGGCGGATTCCCGTGTCAGGACATTTCTGTATCTGGCCGGCAACGAGGGCTTGCAGGCAAGCGAAGTTCTCTCTTTTTTGAAATCGTTAGATTGCTCAAAGGCACGCCTGCCGAAGATCGACCCGAATGGCTTGTCCTTGAAAATGTTAAAAATCTGCTCTCCGTTAATCGGGGATGGGACTTTGCGACCGTTCTCAATTCGTTGGCCGAAATCGGCTATCATATCGAATACGGACTGCTTAATTCACGCTTCCACGGCGTTCCGCAAAACAGGGAGCGAATCTATCTTGTCGCTTATCGACATTTTAGAGCCAACGGTGGACGAAAAATATTTCCTGTCACCGCAAGCGACGGCAAGGCTCTTATACAGCTAATCGGCGGCACGCAGGGCAAGCGCGTTTACGACCCCGCAGGTATAAGCTGTACGCTGATGAGCGAGGGCGGCGGTTTTGCAGGCAGGACGGGAATGTATTTTATCGACCTGTGCAAAGGCAATCCGAAGCTGACGGAAAACGCCCGATGTATCAAAGCAAGGTATGACGGCGGTATTACCAATCGCAGCGGCGATAATTCAGGTGTGCTTTGTATGGGCGCAGACTGTCACGACCGCACCGAGGAAACAGCCCTGATTCAGCTAAAACGAGGCGAGGAGAAAATACGGGAACAGGATTACACCAAATGCCTGATCGCAGGCTACAACAAAATCGGGGTAAGCAACCGGGGCGAAAGCTCCGGCGTTTTTTATGGCTGCCGCGCTGTGCTGACCCCCGACCGTGAGAATAAGAGGCAGAACGGCCGCCGTTTCAAGGAGTGCGGAGAACCCGCCTTTTGCCTGAATACGCAGGACAAACACGGCGTTTATCTCTGTGCCTGCGATTCCTGCGAACACGCTTTACCCGTTAAACAGGCGGCGAACTTTAATAAAGACAAATCCGAAAACAGGACTGAAATTCCGCTTGGCTGCGGACGAATCCGCAAGCTGACGCCCCGTGAGTGCTGGAGGCTGCAAGGCTTTTCCGATGATATGTTTGATAAAGCGGCTGCCGTCAATTCCGACGCCCAGCTTTACAAGCAGGCGGGAAACGGCGTGACGATTCCCGTTGTGTATGCGGTAGGCAAGCGTATTGTTGAAATTCAAAACGAACTGAATAAGGAGGCGATGAAGATATGAGGAAACGCAATGTTCACATTCAATTCTGGCTCGATAAAAAGGAAGCCGAGGTGTTTCAAAAGAAAGTGAAGCGCAGCGGTCTTTCCCGTGAGGCGTATTTGCGGCACTTGGTAAATGGGCTTGAACCGCAGGACGCCCCGCCGCCCGATTACTACGCCATGATGAGGGAGCTCCACGGGATCGGCAACAACCTGAATCAGATTGCCGTCAAAGCGCACACCCTGAATGTTCTCGATGTGCAGAGGTACGACGAAGCCTGCCGCAAGATTGATACGGCTGTCAAGAAAATCACCGAGGCGGTCATTTTGCCCCGCCCGATGAAATAGCGGTATGGCGACAACTTCAATCTGGCGTGTGAAAGGCTGGCTCGGCAAGGTGGTTGTATATGTGGAAAATCCAGATAAAACGACGAACCCGAAATTTTTTACCGATAAAGATATGGCCGAACAGGACGGACAGGAGCTTTCCGATGTTATCCGCTATGCGGTCAATTCCCGAAAAACGCAGAAAGCGGATAACGAGGACTGCGCCGTGGTTCATCGTTTTGTGTCAGGGATCAACTGTTCTCCCTCTACCGCCCGTGATGAAATGCTTGCCGTGAAAAAGCGGTTCGGCAAAGAAAGCGGGACGGTTGCCTACCACGGGTATCAATCCTTTGCTCCCGGAGAGGCAACACCCGAAATGGCACACGAAATTGGGATGAAGCTCGCCGCCCGTTTGTGGGGTGACCGTTATCAGGTGATTGTTGCAACCCACCTTGACAAAGAAAATCACCTGCACAATCATTTTGTGCTGAATACGGTGTCCTTTGTGGACGGAATCAAATATCACCGCACCAAAAAGGATTATCACGATATGCAGACCGTTTCCGATGAGCTTTGCCGTGAGTACCGTTTATCGGTGATTGAAAATCCGCAGTACGGGAAAGCCAAGCAATACGGCGAATGGCGTGCCGAGCAGGAACAGCGCCCCACTTGGCGGGGGCTGATTCGCGCCGACATGGACGAGGCGATTCGGCAGTCTATGACCGAACGGCAGTTTTTCGATAATCTGCGGAAGAAAGGCTATGAGGTCAAGATCGGCAAGGATATTTCGGTGCGGCCGCCGGGCAAAGAACGCTTTGTAAGGCTGATACGGAATTTCGGTGAGGACTATTCTATTGAACAAATCCGCAGACGGATTCTGTCGCAGACACGAGCTGAAAAGAAACCGTCCGAACCGACCCGTCAAGTCATACGGATTCGCTTGTTCGGCAGCTTGAAAAAGACCCGCAAAATCACAGGGTTTCGGGCGCTGTATTTTCACTACTGCTACCTGCTGGAGATCTTCCCGAAAAACAAACCGAAACAAAATAGGCGGCGACTTCATTTTCTCTTGCGTGAGGATTTGCGAAAGCTGGACGACATCACCGCCGAAACAAGGCTGCTTGTGCGAAATCGTATTGATACCGCCGAACAGCTTTTTTCATACCGTGACGAGGCGCAAGACAAAATTGCCGCTCTGACCGCTGAGCGAAAACAGCTTTACAAATTGCAGCGGACGGCGGCAGTCAAAGCCGATCCCGAAAAGTCAGCGGAAATCAAAGACCGAATATCCGCATTGTCAAAAGAGCTTGCCACTCTGCGAAAGGAGGTGTCTTTATGTGACGATATAGCCGAACGCTCCGGCGTTATCAAAGAGAAAATCAAAGCCGTCCGAGAGGATGAGCATATCAAAGGAAAGGAGAAAACCGACCATGTACAATTCCGGTGACGCAGCGGAGCAAGTCGTGCGGATCAGCTTGGAAGGTACGGAAGTTGCCCTGAAGCTGACCGGCTCGGCGGCAAAGAATATCGCTGCCATGCTCTATGCTGTCTGGAAAAACCGAGATAAGAACAAAACCAAAGGCCACCAGCGGCTTTCTGCCATGCTCAAAAGCGGCAAAGAGCTGAAAGTGTTCACCGTCAGCGAGGAGCATCTGAAACAGTTTGCGTTGGAAGCCAAGCGGTACGGCGTTGTCTACTGCGCCCTGCGTGGCAAAGAGCGTTCCGCTGACGGTATGGTAGACATTATGGTGCGTGCTGAGGATGCGTCCAAAATCAACCGTATCGTAGAGCGCTTCAAGCTGGCGACGGTCGATACTGTTTCCATCAAGCGGGACATCGAGCAGTCCAAGGCGGATAAAACCGCTCCGTCTGCCCCTGAGCATGAGAAGCCCGATAAGGCGGCGGACGACCGCCTGCTGGATGACCTGCTGGGCGCACCCGTTCAAAAGGAGGAACACGCATCCCCAAACCCTGCGGCGGCAAAGACGGAGAAATCCCATCCGTCCGCGCCTACCTCCGAGAAGCAAAGCAGAACCGCCGAGGGTACTGCTAAATCTCCCGAAGAACGCCCCTCTGTCCGTGAAGAACTGCGGGAAATTCGTGAGAGCAGGCAGAAAGAGGCGGCAGAGCCTGGCATTTCCGAATCCACCCCGGCAAAAGAGCCGAAAAAGCAGCCGACTACCACCCACAAGCAACCTTCCCGAAAGAAACCGAAGAAAGCAAAGGAGCGATGACCCATGAGCAATTTTGACGATATTTTTGAATCTGCCCCGCACACCGACGAATTTGACAAAGAGGCGTGGGCGGCAAAGAAAAAGGCGGAGCGTGACGAGGTTTACGCTTTGGCCGATGCCACCGCCGAGGCCGTCTGCGCAGACGGCGGCAAGTTCCGTGACTATCTGGATGTGCAGGCGGCTTTCCGCAACTACTCTGCCACCAACGCCCTGCTGATCCTTGCCACGAAGCCGGATGCCCGCAGACTGGGCGACAAAGATTTCTGGCGGGATCAGGGCGTGTATATCAAGCGGCAGGAATTTAACCGTCCGATTAAGATTATCGAATCTAACGGCGAGTACACCCGTGACGACGGCAGTATCGGCGTGTCGTATAACATCAAGCGGGTCTATGACATCTCGCAGACCACCGCCCGGACGAAAGCGCCGCAGGCGGCTTCCCATGATGCACGGGCACTGCTGAACGCCCTGATCTACAAGCGCCCTGCGCCGGTGCAGTCTGTGGACGAGCTGCCGAACGGCATGGATGCCGTGTATGACCGTGAACAAAACGCCGTTTTTGTCCGCCGCGGGCTTTCGGCAAACGACCTGTTCTGCGGCCTGTCCAATGCGCTGGCGCAGGCGGAGCTTGCCCGGACCGGCGAGGAATACACCGAGGAAAATGCCGGGTTCAAGGCGCATTGCGTTTCCTATATTCTCGGCAAAGAGTTTGGCGTGGATGTGAACGGTTATGCCTTTGAAGCACCTGCCGATTTTCTGCGCACCGATGACCCGCAGACGATCCGTGCCGAGCTTTCCGAAATCCGAGATACCGCCTACGACATTTTCGCAAGAATGGCAAGGTCGCTGGAACAGAACAAAGCGCCCCGCCATACGGAACAGGAGCGCTGATTATGGAGAAAACAGAAAAACGGGTATTGACGCTCGACCGTTACGAACATGGCGTTGTTATCAATGCTCTGAATGAAATGCGAAACGACCTGCTGGAAGAAGAACGCCCCACCGATATTGTTGACGAGG
>OLIT01000790.1_pt1 | contig 30595 bp, 20 predicted proteins | sample 1601341 | NCBI WGS metagenome assembly OLIT01 (sample SAMEA2452121, study PRJEB22498) | human gut metagenome | biome: human feces; feature: human gut; material: feces | place: Australia | collected 2012
CGTGTAGAGCCCATCCACGATGAGCTCCGCCGGCAAGTGGCGGAAGAAGTGAAGAATTACAAGAAAGAGAAAGCCGCCTACGATATCATGGGGAAGGACCGTGCAAAGGCTGAAGTTCCTCAGATGCCTAAGAACAGGATGTTCCTCATCTCGGGAAACAACACCGGAACAGGTATCCTGCAAAATATCATGGATGCCAACGGCACAGGACTTATCTGCGAAACTGAAGCGGATACCATTTCTTCCGCCATCGGCTCGGAATACGGACACTGGAGCGACACGCTCCGCAAAGCGTTCGACCATGACCGATTGTCGTACAACCGACGCACCGACCAAGAATTTCGGGAAGTCAAAAAGAGCTACCTTTCCGTCTTGCTTTCCGGTACACCCGCACAAGTGAAACCGCTGATTCCCTCTACAGAGAACGGCCTGTTCTCGCGCCAACTGTTTTATTATATGCATGGCATATGGGCATGGATCGATCAGTTTGAAAGCGGCGAAGCCGATCTGGAAGCTATCTTCACAGACATAGGAATGGAATGGAAACAAAAACTGGACTTGCTGAAAGAGCACGGACTCCATACACTCCGACTCACTGATGAGCAAAAGCAGGAATTCAACGCTCTCTTTTCCAATTTGTTCTTTCGCTCGAGTCTTGCCAACGATAACGAAATGAGCAGTTCCATTGTACGCCTGGCTATCAATACGTGCCGTATCATGGCAGAAATTGCCATGCTCCGTGCACTGGAATGTGATTATCCCTATCAGTTCCAAAATTCGCCCCATCCTCTGCTTACTCCTGACAAAGACATTGCTGCCGATAATATCAAAGACGGCATTATCACCCGTTGGGATGTAACCATCACGGACGAGGATTTTGAAGCCGTTATGGGACTTGTTACTCCTCTCTATCGTCATACCACGCATATCTTGTCTTTTCTTCCTTCCACGGAAGTCAAACGCAGGGCCAATGCCGATCAAGATGCACTTTTCGAGAGTCTGGGAACTAAATCTACCCGTGCCCAACTGTTGGATCAGGCTGCGCTGATGAATATCAAACCCAACACAGCTCTCGGCTGGCTGAATCGCCTGATAAAAAAAACATTGATTAGTAAGGCGGACAGCAAGGGTACTTATACGCGCACGCATGTGTGCGTGTGTTAGGAAACCGGGAATAAAAGTGTATCTTTTGTATTCGTATAATAACACGGCGTTTTATGAATCCTAAAGCATAGCTTTACCACCTCTAAAGCTATGCTTTAGCAATCGCAAAGCGATGCTTTATCACCTCAATATATTAATCAGCAAACTGGCAATGGATACCAAGACAGAAAAACCCGAAATCCATAACGTGGTACTCGTTCCTATGCCTGCGCCTTGCGCTTTGGCTTTGTTTGGAGTAACATACAAGATGTCGTTCTGTTGCAACTGGTAATAAGGAGATACTAACAAATCCGCATCGTTCAGATTGAGTGTGACAAACTGTTTACGCCCGTCTTGAGCTTCGCGGATTAATTTTACATTATCGCGAACACCATAAATAGTCAAATCTCCTGCCATAGCTAAAGCTTCGAGTACATTAATTTGCTCGTTCACCACCGGATACACACCGGGAGATGCCACCTCCCCTAAAACCGAAACTTTAAAGCCGGACATACGGACTACTACGGTCGGCCTTTCCTTAACATAGGTTTTGAGTCTCTCCGTTATCAAGTTTTCCGCTTCACGGCTTGTCAATCCATTCATGGATAGTTTTCCTAAAACCGGATAATTGATGTTTCCCTCATTATCCAGCAGGAATGTATTTCCTTGTGCATTAAAAGGCTGTGAAACGACCGGATCTGAGGTGGAAACTAGTATCGAGACTTCATCACCCGGTATCAATTTTGCGTCCTGCATAGGTGCAACTTGCGTATTTGCCTGTTTCAGGATTTCCGCATCTTGTAGATAAGGAACTTTCTTATATGACTGGCAAGCAGAAAATAAGAGAGAAAGGAAAATCAGCGTAAAGGTACAAGACGATTTCATATTCATATGAATTGGGGGAGATAAATGATGATGAGACTAGTTTTTCGCACTGACAGCTTCGACGTAACCGATAGGCATATTGACACAAGCACAGCCCAACATATTCAAACGAACAGCAATCTTGCTTTTACCATCGACATTGACGAGTTCACCCACAAGTCCTGTCAGAGGGCCTTTGACAACACGGACTTTTTCACCACGTGCCAAAGGGGAGCTGCTCATACAAACAGCTTCTTCGGAATAATCAAGCATAAAACGGAAACGAGCCATCTGATCATCAGGAATCACTGCCGGTGTACTCTCACCACGCATCACCATATAGCGGCTCACTGTAGAAAAGCTCAAAACTTCCATGCGCTCTTTCGGATCAACATGAACAAAAACCATCATTGGGAGCAGGACTGACTCGACCATCTTACGGCGGTCACTCCATTGATGAATTTCTTGTTGGACAGGAACGAAATTCTCAATCCCCATTCTATCCAAACGCTCGGCAACCTTCTTTTCGTGATGCATGCGAACCAAAGCTACATACCAGCGTTTAGAGTGTGCTACGCCTTCCCCTGTCCCATTACTAGGCCCAGCAATTACTGATTTTCTCTTTGTTAAAATCATGTTTTTTTACCCCATATTTGTCCGTTACTTCTTAGGTAACGGACTGAGCACACACAACAATGAAAAGGGAAATTATACACATAGACAGGGCACAAAAAAGGAAATTGCCTAATAATCAACGAGAAAGTTCTTGATTTTAGGCAATAAAAAGTTAGAGCATGAAAAATCTATTATTTCATGTTCGGATAGTTTTTTGCGCTTTGTTTCAGATAAAACTAAAAAAAGTGAAGAAATATTTGTATGCTATTTATGTTTTTGTCTATCTTTGCGTCAAATTTAAATCCGTTACCTAAGAAGTAACGGGCGTTTATTACCACTGGTTACCAATACATTACACTAAAATTATCTGCCTGCGCAGTAGTTCCTTACGTAAGATAAATTCCCTTTATTTACCTTTGTACGCTCTTCAAGCCCGAAGCCTTTCAAATAGATTTGTGTCGTTTTTATAGATTTGTGCCCCAATGATTCACTAATCATTTCAATGGAGACTCCCCGGTACTTCGCGGTCGTTGCCCAGGAATGGCGAAGCGTGTAAGAAGTGACGGGAGATTGCAAATGCAAGGCTCTTGCCAAGTCCTTCAGGCTATTATTAAATCGGCGGAGAGCGGACTGATATTCCCGATAACCTCTTTCATCCGTCCGCTTCTTATCCCCACGAAGAATGTCAAACAGATAATCCGGACAATCGGGGTGAGAATTCTCCTTGCTGCGGAGCTGGTTTATCATGTCTTTTGCTGTATTCAGCACTTCCACGCTCATCGGGGTTTTGGTCTTAATGCGATTATACCGCAACACATTCTGATTGAGTGCAGATTTCTCCAGGTGGGCTAAATCCGCGAATGACATTCCACAAAACTGGAACATCAGGGCGGCAATAGCCTGTGTACGGCGTAAGCGTTCCGATTGGGGATCTTCATACAGAAGCTTATGCAATTCTGCAGCAGGCAAAGCCTTTTTCTGGCGGACGTCCACACCTGTATAGACATCATGAAAAAGTCGCGGAACATAAGGCGCACTACCCGCTTCCACTCCCCGGTTGTAAATACTACGAAGCATACGCATATACGTAGAAATCGTGTTGGGCTTCAAGCCATACTCATAAAGATACTGACCGTAACGTCGTAAACGTTCACGGGTGACCTGTCTGAACGACACATTGGACGTGCCGCAGAATTTGCTGAAAGAGAAGAGGGCATTCTTGTAGACATGCGCCGTAGAATGCCGTCCCTCCTTCCGCAAACGACCGATGTAGAATTCACCACACCGGCTAAATCCATTTCTGTTCATCATTTGCATCACTAGTTATTTTATATATTATACCATTTGGCAGGCGACAAAAAAACAAATCTTTTGGCAGACTTGGCGCACACTAACCAAATGCGCTATTATTTTTTAGTTTTATTAACCTCTTAAAAAATTAGCAAATCATGGCTAACAAAAAGACAACTCACGGAGAATCTAAAACACAAGCAAAGAACAACGTTCAAAACCCCAAAAAGAATGAGAGGGAACATCAGAGAGGGGAAATCATCAGTAGAGATGAACTGGAAAAAAGGGGCGGGCTCACCGGAGATGCAACCGCTTTTCTCACGGTATACCTGCAGAAGTTTGAAGAAGGGGAAGCTCATATCCACTACTCCAGGAAGCTCAAGGATCTGGCGGAGCATATCCATGAGAAAGAAATTTTATACATACCCAAACACGGTGGGTATAAACTTATGGAAGTCAGCAGTATAGAGACTGAATTATGCGTCATCAGAAGAGCCAGAAGAGAGCGGTTGGAAGAGGAAGAAAGACAGGCCAAAGAAAGGACCATAAACAAGTATTGACAAAAATAATTGTGCGGATGAAATGCAAGCTATACTTTTGACGCCGTTTTCAACCGGCTAAAAACAGAGAATCAGTTCCCGGAAAAATAGTGACGCTATCCTGTCGGGATGGCGTCACTATAAAAGGAGGATAGCGTCACTATACTGACAACATAGCGTCACTATCTTTAAGGGATTATTCTCACTTCACTAAACATGTATTTTTAATTTTAATTATTTTTTCAATGAAAATAAAATTCAACAGAAACAAGACCGTTTCTTGCAAGTTAGTATGGAAAAGACGTATCGTATCCGAAAAAGGATTTTCAGAAAAACGTGCGGAAAGAATAGCACAAAGGTGCATAGACTTGATAGAACGTATGCAGTATGGAAATGCCATGATCGCTTTTTATAAACAGGATGGTACCTTCTGCATGGAAAAAGGCACATTGGTAGGATATGAAAAATTCTTTTATCGGGAGTATAAAAGCACGGCAAGACAAGAATCAGTTGTCTACTGGAGTACGGAACAGCATGCATGGAGAAGATTTATGATCGGGAACCTGCTCGAATGGAAAGCGATTGTGTAACGTTAATAAAAGAATTTGAACGATGAGTATGATTAATAAAGGGATACCCTATTTCCCTATATCTGCAAACTTTTTCGAAGAAGAAGTCATGGAATTAGTAGAAGCCAAATTTGGAATATTAGCTTCTTATATCGTCTTGAGATTACTGTGTAAAATCTACAAGGAAGGATACTATATTTCTTGGGGAAAAGAACAGAATCTGATTTTTGCACGCAAAATAGGAGAAGGCATTAAGGAGGATATGATAGAAAAGATTGTGGAGTTACTGCTGGAAAAGGAATTTTTCCATAAAGAGACGTACGACCAATACGGAGTGTTGACTTCGGAACAGATTCAGAAAGTTTGGATGGAAGCTACGGTACGGAGAAAAATTGATTACTCCCAGTTACCTTATTTATTAGCACCCAAAGAAAAAAATGGTAGACAAAAAGGCGGGTTGAACAAAGAAAATGTAGACATTTTGCAGACTCAAGTGAAGGTGAGTCCGGAAAATGATGACATTTTTCGACAAACTAAACTAAACCAAACTAAACTATATTCTGAAGAAGAAGATAAACACGATGCTTCGTTTGAAATTCCGGGGTACGCATACAATCAGGCTACTCATAATATCAACGGGCTGATTGAAAGTCTGGACCGCTACAAAGTGACTAGTCCGGAGGAGAAGCAGACGATTCTACGGCTCTCGGATTACGGCAGAAAGGGCACGCAGGTATGGAGACTGTTTTCCAGTACCAGCTGGAGCAAGATCGGCGCGCCGGGGAAGTATATCATTGCCGCGCTGACGAACAAGCGATGAAGAAACAGGCCGATTAGAGTATGCCCGAAACGGGAAGAATAAAAGAAATATCCGGATGCTCACAAAAGGACATCCGGATATCACTCTCTTTCTACCTTCTGACTAATTACCTCTCTGAATAGTTTGCCAGATTGTAACATACCGGCTTCGTGCTATTACCTACACGGTAGATACCGAACTTAAAGTAATAACCATCATCGTCGTTACGTCCAATCATGATTTTTTCATTGTCTACAATGTGTTTACTAACCTTTTTCCCCTTTTCCTGATAGTCCATCTGCACATCGAGCATACCCGGTTTTACAATCGTTTCCGCCTCTTTGCCATAGATTGTCCAGTCGATATGAATGCGGAATGTAATCCAGCAGTCTTTCGGAAAATCGGCATAAGGCATTTTGTAAGCAATGGTCGATGCTTTATAGTCTGATGTTACAGGTTTCATGATCGGTGTTTTTTCGGGATTTGCGTTGCAACGGTCGTCTTTATCAGTCAGCCACTTACGGTCGGAATTTGCTTTGATATAGAACCATCCACCGGAGAACCCGAACGCCAATGGAGGATAGCCTCCTTGTTCCACGAGCCATCCGTTGGCCTTTCCGGCCTGATATACAGGATTTCCTTGTTTGTCCTTCACCGGATTACCTTGTTTATCCAGCTTGGCTACTTTCTCGTGCCCTTCATTCTTTTTAAAGATTGTAGTCTTTTCCAGTTCAACGAACTCGTCAATCGTCAGTTTCTTCACTTCGCCCTGTGGAGTTTGTACCAATGTACGATCCGGCATCCCATGCCATTGGGCAAAAATTGTCGAGACATCGCTACCCAATGAAGAAGGAATATATACGGAAAACTCATAGTCGCGGGAAGCTCCTTGCGGACAAATACCTTTCCCATGATGATATACGGTTTTAGTAATCTGCGCTTTCTGATAAACATCGGCAGGCAGGCCTTTGAAATCATCGGAAGTTGCATAACAATAAGAAAATTCCGCACGTCCTTTTGTCTCCCCTTTGGCATATCCTGACAGGGTGTTATCATCTTCCTTCAATTCAAAACGATAGGAAGGCTTACCGTTGAACATACGTGTGAAGTCGCGTTGAATTGCATGAGGCTTTTTAGTCCCTACTGCTACCCAGCAATCGTCTATAATTTGATTGACGCGTGCCGAATCCGCCTGCACGTTTACCCGTTCCGTAAGCGGAACCAACGTTTGTGTATCTTTGGTTTGAGCGGTCAGCGCCGTACATCCTACTGCTACCACACAGATAGCAAAAATGTTTTTCTTCATTCTATTTGGTATTAAGTTCGTTGACGGTGCAAAAATACGAAAGGCAACCTCATCGGCTGCCTTTCTTTTGTCTCAAATGTTTTCACATTTGTGTAATTTTACTGTCAACACCCGCCTACAAACTTAATTGGGGGCTTCATCGTCATAATCTTCTTCAAGTATATCTACTTTCTGTATACTCATTTTTCCATCGGCAGTGATCGTTATAGAAAGCGGCATATACAAATCTGTCTGCGGATAACAAACACTTGCGGCATAGACAATCCCCTGCGGAGTAGTCTTGTCATATACAATACCTTCCAATATAGACTTAGATAGGAAGTTCGCATCGACTACCGATGAAAAATCATTCTTGGTAAAGGTCTTGTTCAACACGGTTTCATTACCACGCGTCAGGTGCAACACTATTTTATTGTCGACATAGGTATCTCCCAGCTCGTTTGTCACATGGGGCAGATTGTCATCCGGAGTACGCGAAACGAGGGAATGATAATCTTTCCCCTTAAACTTAAAGTCGGTTTCGCTCTTAGACGTCTGCATACGCTGCAATCCGTGAGCATCCACACTGTCTATCATCGCCAATGTCGACGTATTATCTGAAGATCCTTTTTTACCGCCACATGCACTCACAGCCACTGCCAACGGCAATAAAAGCCAATAAATTAGTTTTCTCATACGTAAGTTTTCTGTTTATAAATAGATAGCAAAGGAACAAAAAGAGCGGGATATTTACAAGTGTAACCGACATTTTTCCTACATTTGCAGGAAAGAAGGAATACTTTTACAACAATTACAGATTTAAAAACCTGCAAACCTAACACCATGCGCGAACGAATTACAACAATTCTTTTTCTCATCCTTGCCTACTGTAGCAGTGGCAATGTGTATGGGCAAAAAGTAAATTATCAGCAATTCGACAACATCTATCTCGGGGCCGAAGCTTCGGTGATTAGTTGCTTCCTGCAAGATAGCGAGGGACTGATATGGGTGGGTTCCAACAAGGGGTTATTCAGTTATGACGGTTATTCCACACAACAGCATTTCACGTATGGAGAACGTACTAACACACGTATCTACTGCGGTATTATAGCAGATAACACTTATTTATATCTGGGAACAGATAACGGGATTCTTGTTTATAACTATCGAACAGACAAATATGAGCAACCGGATACTGATTTTCCAACGGATGTCCGTACCATGGTACTCCAGGGAGATACATTGTGGATAGGTTCGTTGAACGGATTATATACTTATCAGTTAAAAAGCCGTCAACTGAATCATTTCGACAGCAAACAGACCGGATTGCCTCATAACACCATCTATTCCATCATTCATACAAAAGATAATCAAATTTATATAGGTACTTACAACGGATTATGCCGCTATGTGCAGGCAAGTGGAAAATTTGAAAACATCCTTTTGCCCGTTAACCGGGGAGGCAGCAATTTGTTTGTCAATTCTCTGTTGGAAGACACCACCCGACAATGTATCTGGATCGGGATGGAAGGTTATCTCTTCCAATACAATCCCACTATAGGAGAGATGAAGGCGATAGAGGTATTTCATAACAACTCCATCAAATCACTGGCACTGGACGGAGATGAAAATTTGCTGGCAGGTACAGACAACGGGCTTTATGTGTACCAGAATGACAAAGAACCTTTGCAGCATATCATTCACGATTCACGCAATATCCAGTCACTAACCAACAATATTATCTGGAACATATTCTCGGATCAGGAACATAATATCTGGCTGGGAACAGATTATGGCATTTCCCTATCACGCTATAACAGTGCGCTGCAATTTGTACCGATTTCTCAAATCACAGGCACAGGAGACGGAAATCAGTTCTATTCCCTGTTCCGGGATTCCAAAGGATTCTATTGGTTCGGAGGTACAAACGGAGTGATCCGGTTCACCCATCCTGCAGGCAATAAACACGATGCTATCTGGTATAGAATGGGGGATAAAAACCATCCGTTATCCCACAACCGGATACGACACATCTACGAGGATAGAGAACAGCAGTTATGGATAGCCACAGACGGAAGTATCAACCGCTATGACTATAATACCCATCAATTTGTACACTACAACATCGTAGACAGTACAGGAACTTATAATACCAACTGGGCTTATTACCTGTTTGAAGATACTGACGGGAAGCTTTGGATCGCCACCTGTCTCGGAGGTATCTTTGTTGTGGACAAACATAAACTGATACAATCTGCCGGAAGATCGTATGTGGCCGATCAAAATTATTCCATTCATAATGGGCTGTCGGGGATGTTCATTAATCAGATTGTCCCTGATGCGGAAGGTAATGTATGGGTATTGTTATACAACAGCAAAGGAATAGACAAAATCAATGCCCGTACGCGGCAAGTGACAAAGCTGTTTGCCGATGAATTAAGTGGCGAGAAGAGCCCGAACTACCTTTTACGGGATGAAGACGGCATGCTTTGGGTAGGATTTCACGGAGGGGTGATGCGTATCAATCCCAAAGACTCGAGTCAGCAAAGTATCTCTTTCGGCAATTTCAGCAATAACGAGATTCTGTCTATGACCTCTGTAAAAGAACACATCTGGGTTTCCACCACTAACGGACTTTGGATCATCGACCGGAGAACAATGGATGCCCGCCAGCAAAGCCTGACGGATAAACGTTTCACCAGTCTAATGTTTGATCCGGAAGATGGAAATATCTATCTGGGAGGTGCAGACGGGTTCGGCATATCCCGTCCCGAAATACAAGCCATGAGTCAGCCGGAACACTCCATTTTACTGACTGCCTTATATATCAACAATCAACTGATGTCTCCGCATACTGGAGAGAATATTCCCAACATCCGTTATACCGATGCTATCGAACTAAAATACGACCAGAACAACCTGGCTTTCGAACTTTCAGACCTCCCCTACTCGCTGGAAGAAAAACATGAATTCGTCTACCGGCTGGAAGGTATGGACAAAGAATGGAATTTCCTGCAATCCAACACGAATCGCATTACGTACAGTAATCTGGGTTATGGGGATTATCAGCTGGTAATCAGCAAAGTAGAAAAGAGCGGTTCTCCTTCCGAGCATCCATATATCCTGAATATTAAAATTCTCCCTCCATGGTATTACACACTTTGGGCAAAGATAATCTACATTCTTTTATTCTTGAGCCTCATTGCCTGGGTTATCAACTTTTTCCGTGTCAAGAACCGTCTAAAAATGGAACGGATGGAAAAAGAGAAGATTCTGGAACAATCACGCCAGAAAATGGCTTTCTTTACCAATTTGTCTAATGAATTAAAGACACCGCTTAGCCGGATTATCGCTCCTGTCAGTCAATTGCTCCCCGTTGCAGAAGAAGTGCATGAGAAACAGACACTGGAGGAGGTACAGCGTAATGCAATGAAAATAAACTCATTGATTCATCAGGTATTAAACTTCAACCGGATAGAGGATAATAAAGATTCGCTGCTGATTTTGTCGCGCATCGAACTTGTGTCATTCAGCCGTAGCCTGTTTTCTGTCTATGAGGAAAACAAACAGATCACATTCCATTTCGAGACGAATAAAGCCAAGATTTATGCTGATATGGATGCCATCAAACTTGGAGTGATTTTAGATAATCTGCTTTCAAATGCCGTCAAATTCACCCCGGATGGCGGAAGCGTCCGTCTGTCTCTTTTCTATCGTGAAGAAACGGGATTGTTGGATATCTGTGTTTCAGATACAGGAAGCGGAATCCCGCAACAAGATATTCCATATATCTTCCAGCGCTTTTTCCAGTCTCCACATTCCGGCAATAAGGAAGGTACAGGTATCGGACTTTATCTGGTCAAGACTTATACGGAACTTCATGGCGGTCACATCAACGGAGTCACCTCGAACGAAGGAAAAGGAACTTCCATTGGCCTGAATATCCCTGTCATCGCCGTAGAGAAAGAAGAGATTCCGGCGACACAGGTGAAAAAGCAGTTGGAATCGTTGCCTGTTCTTAAACCAATCGAAGCAGAATCTCAAGATGAGAAATTTTTGTCGAACATTATCCGCCTGATTGAGGACCATCTTTCTGAATCGGAATTGAATGTAAATGCACTTTGTGAATTATCCGGTATCAGCAATAAGCAGATTTACCGGAAAATCAAACAGCTGACCGGAATGTCTCCAGTGGAATACATCAAATCGATCCGGATGAAAAAGGCGGCCATGTTGTTGCAACAAAAGAAATTTACCATTGCCGAAGTGATGTACATGGTAGGCTTTTCCAATCACTCTTACTTCTCCAAATGTTTTCAGGCAGAATTCGGAAAAACGCCACGCCAGTACCTTAATGAAGACCTGTAGAGGCATTTTGGGGCATTTCGTCCTATTTTTATCCTTATATGTCCAATCTGTGCTTTTATTGAAATGACCAATAAATTACTTTTGTTGCTGTCAATAAACCGATAAATTTGATAGCATGAAAAGACTGTTGATCCTTACCTTTATTTGTTTGATATCTGCCTTTGTCAAAGTGCAAGGCAAATCATCCTCTACACCTATTATATATATAGATGGAAATGGGGTGATGCGTTGGAGTGACACCCGCCGGGAGGCTTCCTTTTTCGGTGTTAATTATACGCTGCCTTTCGCCCATGCTTACCGTGCCATTGGATATTTGGAACTGGACCGCAAAGCTGCCATAGATAAAGATGTATATCATATCTCCCGTCTGGGACTGAATGCTTACCGTATTCATTTATGGGATGTGGAACTGACAGACGGACAGGGAAATCTCCTCGAAAACGAGCATCTCGACTTGATGGACTACCTGATTGCCAAACTCAAAGAACGCAATATTCATATTGTGATTACCGCGCAGACCAACTTCGGGAACGGATATCCCGAACGAAACATACAGACGGGCGGCTTCTCCTATAAATATGATAAATGCGATATGCACTCCCACCCGGAAGCTATCGCTGCACAAGAAACCTATCTTCATGGTTTGGTGAAGCACGTCAATCCATATACGGGGTTAGCTTATAAAGACGATCCCTCCATTGTTGGGTTCGAAATCAATAATGAACCTTGTCATTCCGGTACGAAGAAAGAGGTAAAAGCCTATATCAACCGGATGCTGAAAGCGATCAATAAAACAGGAAACCGCAAACCTGTATTCTATAATGTAAGCCACAACGGATATGTAGTAGAGGCTTATTACGAAACTGCCATTCAGGGAACTACTTATCAATGGTATCCCATCGGACTGGTATCTGGACAGACACAGCAGGGAAATTTCCTTCCCTATATAGACCGCTATGATATTCCCTTTTCCGATAAAGTGAAAGGATTCGATAAGAAAACACGGATGGTATATGAGTTCGATCCGGCAGATATCATGTATTCTTATATGTATCCGGCCATGGTACGCACTTTCCGTACAGCAGGTTTTCAATGGATTACCCAGTTTGCGTATGATCCGATGGATATCGCTTATGCCAATACGGAATATCAGACTCATTTCTTGAATCTTGCCTATACGCCTCATAAAGCCATCAGTATGAAGATAGCTGCCGAAGCTGCACGCAGTCTGAAAAGAGGTGAATCATACGGCAGTTATCCACAGGACACTTTATTTGGTGACGGTTTTCGTGTCAGTTATACAGAGGACTTGAGCGAATTAAATAATGGAAAGAAATTCTATTATTCCAATCATACCAACACCCAGCCCAAAGATGCGTCACAACTTGTTTCCATTGCCGGTTGTGGCAGTTCTCCGATCATTCATTATGAGGGAACAGGTGCTTATTTCATGGATTGCCTCGAACCGGGAGTCTGGAGACTGGAAGTGATGCCGGACGCGGTAGTAGTGAACGATCCGTTTGCCAAACCGTCACTCGATAAAGAAGTGGTTACCATCGCTTATGGTGCTTGGGACATGGCTTTGCAAATACCTGATTTAGGGATGGAATTTACCTTTACGGCCCTCAATCAAGGAAATCAGCAGAAAGGAGATGTGACAGACGGGATTATCCGCGGACTTCGTCCGGGTACCTATCTGCTGAAACGTAAAAACTGTACGCCCAAACAGAACTGGCAGGCAGACTCTCAATGGAATTCCATCCGCATCGGAGAGTATGTGGCTCCTGCTCCACGTGTGACGGATTATAAAGTCGTTCATACTCCATCGGCAACCACTGAAGCAAATAAGGATTTGACGATTAGTGCACAGGTGGTAGGAACCGAATTCCCGGATTCTGTGATTATCTACACCGATAAGATATCTTTTTGGAATGAGCATAATCCATATATCAAGATGAAACGTACAGGCGGATATACCTATCAAGCAACGATACCCGCTACAGAAATAAAGGATGATTGTTTCAGGTATAACATCATCGTATGCCGGGGCAACAGCACTCGCACTTATCCCACAGGAAATTCCGGTTACAGGAATTCATCATTGGGAATAAAGGGAAATCCACTGGACTGGAATTATACTTCCGGAGCCTATTGGACTACTCGTGTTGTTGCCCCAGACAGTGCGATACCACTATTGACTATTACGGACGCAGATAGCCGGATAGAAGCATACACGCTTCCCGAATGGAATGATCTCCAACGTACTTTGGTTGATTCTTCTCCGGTGGAAAAACCTTTGCTCCGGTTCCGGTTTACTCCTAAAGGAGAAAATCCGCACTATTTCCTCCGCACGTTCGTAAAGAACCTGATTGAAGAAAGAAAAGAAAGAGTAAAGGATTGTAGCGTTCTCTGTATCCGGGTAAATCGCACGAAAGCACTTCCGGAAGGATTCAGTGCCGGTTTCGTAACGTCAGACGGATATACTTATAAAAGCCCTTGTCCTGCTCCATCATCGGAGGGAATCATACGGATACCGTTGAAAGATTTACGCCAGACAGACACGGCGCTGCTGCCGATAGCTTATCCGACATTCTTGAAACAGTATTTCCATCCGGAAACGGAAATCGCATTTTTACCGGAAAGGATTGAGAAGCTGGAGCTGTCAATGTCAGGAAACAAGAAAGGTTTAGTTGAGATTGAACTAGGAAATATCTGGCTGGAATAATCATTCTTAAAGTTCCCCGTTGTCGAAGCCTTTGTTCCTCGGTGAGGAAAGGGTCGTTCCTCGGTGAGGAACAAGGTCTTCCTCGGTGAGAAACAAATCTTTCGTCTGAACCACGTCTGAAGCCTTCTGAAAGGAGGTAGCAAACGGAAGGGACAGAAAGAGAAAAGCCGCTGATTTTTAAATAAAAAGTAAAAATAAATCTATTATCAATAACACAGTAATTATGAACAGGAATATCTTAAATCTACGCCATCTGACTGTACTACTTATGTTGTGTACAGCCTTTTTAGGAGGCATCATTCCTGCCTTCGCCCAACAAGGAGGCAAGAAAATCACCGGACAAGTGATTGACGAGAACAAGGAACCGATGATCGGAGTAAGTATCCTCATTGTCGGTACTTCTACCGGAACAGTGACCGATTTCGACGGTAATTATACACTCAATGTGCCACAAGGCAGCAAAGAGTTGCAATTCTCTTATGTAGGATATGAAACAAAGGTAGTACCAGTTCCTGCCAACAGTACTACTTTGAATATCCAGTTGAAAAGTGATTCACAGGTATTGAGCGACGTTGTAGTAATCGGCTATGGTACGCAGCGTAAAAGCGACCTGACAGGTTCGGTAACTAACGTCAGCAGCAAGGACTTCAACATGGGATTGGTCAGCTCTCCCGAGCAACTGATTAATGGTAAGATTTCCGGTGTGCAAATCATGTCCAACAGTGGTTCTCCCACTGCGGGAAGTACGATCCGTGTGCGTGGTGGTGCTTCACTGAACGCTAGTAATGACCCTTTGATCGTACTGGACGGCGTTCCTTTGGAACAGGGAGGCATCAGCGGTAATGACGGGAATTTCCTTAGCCTCATCAACCCGAACGATATTGAAAGTATGACCATTCTGAAAGATGCTTCTTCGACTGCCATTTATGGTTCGCGCGCATCCAACGGGGTTATTCTGATTACTACCAAGAAAGGAAGTTCGGATAAACTGAAGATTACATTCAGTACGACCAACTCTGTACAAACCCGTACCAAATTGGCAGATATGTTGAGTTACGATGAATTTGTCAATACCATCCAAAGCAAAGGAACCGATGCACAACGGGCGTTACTCGGCACGACACATACGGACTGGAACGATGAGATTTATCAAAATGCCTTCGGTACGGATAATAATCTAAGTGTTGCTGGAAAGATTACCAAAAACTTACCTTTCCGTGCATCTATCGGTTACTACAACCAGAGTGGTTTATTACGTACTGACAACGCGGAGCGTTACACCGGAAGCATTACATTGAATCCGTCTTTCTTTAAAGACCACTTAAAACTGAATATCAATGCTAAAGGTTCTATCAATAAGAACACATTTGCCAATACAAGTGCCATTTGGGCTGCTTCGACCATGAATCCTACCATTCCAGTATATTCGGGTCTAGACACATTCGGCGGATATACGGAAGCGATTGACAACACCGGTGCTCCCGTGAACGGAGCAGTCATGAATCCGGTGGGACTTCTCAATATGAATGACTCACAAAGTACAGTAAAACGTTTTATCGGAAACATTGATGCAGACTATCGTCTTCACTTCTTCCCCGATTTGAAGTTGCATGCTACGTTAGGTTATGACTATGCACAAGGTAAAGGAAGTGTATATGTTCCGGCAGAAGCTGCACAGAATTACACCACTTCCGGTTTGGATTACAGCTATGGCCCACAGAAAAAAGAAAACCGTCTGTTGACTCTGTATGCCAACTACAACAAATTGGTGGAATCCATTAAGAGTAGTTTTGATGTAACAGCCGGTTACGATTATCAGTACTGGAAATCCACGACTCCGCTTTACAGCGAAATGAACACGTTGGGAGAAATACAGAAAACATCGAAAGCCTCTGACGAACGCCATGTATTACTCTCTTATTATGGCCGTTTGAACTACTCGTTCAACTCCCGCTATATGTTGACTACTACTGTACGTCGCGATGCCACTTCGCGCTTCGCTAAAAATGTACGTTGGGGTACGTTCCCGTCAGTAGCATTAGGATGGAGAGTGACAGAAGAATCATTCCTGAAAGACAATAAAGTCATCAGTACGCTGAAAGTGCGTGCCAGTTATGGTGTCACCGGGCAGCAAGACGGTATAGGTAACTACAACTACCTCCCTATCTATACGATCAGTCAAAGTGGTGCCGGCTCTCTTATCGGTGGCACTCCGACTCCTACTTACCGCCCCAAAGCGTATGTACCCAACCTGAAATGGGAAACAACCACTTCATGGAATGTGGGTTTTGACTTCGGTTTTCTCAAAGACCGCATCACCGGTAGTTTCGACTACTACACCCGTCAGACCAAAGACCTGATTGCCACCGTACCTGCTGCTGCCGGTACTACATTCGATCGTAACATCACGACCAATGTCGGAAATGTAGACAGTCAGGGTGTGGAATTCAGTCTGAACGCAACGCCCATACAGACCAAGGACTGGAACTGGGACTTGAGTTTCAACATGACATGGCAGAAGATGAAAGTGAAAAACTTATCACTGACAGCCGGTACGCCTGCCACCAATACTTCCGTAGGTCCATATATCGACAGTTATCAGGTACAGACATTGAGCGAGGGATATGCTCCTTATATGTTCTACGTTTACCACCAACTGTATGATGAAAAAACCGGCAAACCGGTAGAGGGAGCTTACGTAGACCTCGACGGGGACGGACAAATCAACTCGAACGACTTGTACCGCTACCACTCTCCGGCTCCCGACTATATCCTCGGTTTCAGTACCTCATTGCGTTACAAGAAGTGGACATTGAGCACCAGCCTGCGTGCCAATATCGGAAACTATGTCTATAACGCAATGGCTATGAACAGCGGTGCCTGGGAAACTGTCAGCTACAACTCTTACCAGCTGAACAACCTGTCATCAACCTACCTGAAAACAGGATTCCAGACACGTCAATACCTCTCTGACTACTATGTAGAGAATGCTTCTTTCCTGAAAATGGATAATCTCTCATTGGGTTACAACTTCGGCACTATTTATAAAGGATGCAGTCTGAATGTGAGTGCCATGGTGCAAAATGTATTCTGTATCACCAAATACAGCGGCGTTGACCCGGAAGTTCCCAACGGTGTGGACAATTCGTTTTATCCACGCCCACGTACTTTCTCTCTCAACATAGGTATTAACTTCTAATTACTAAAAGCATCGATTATGAAAAAGATATTTTATACAGCCCTTTATTTTTGCAGCGCACTCCTGATGAGTTCCTGCATAGGCGACTTGGACCAATATCCACACGAAGAAGAAACATCTTCTACCATATATACCAGTGCTGCAAACTATAAAGCCGTTCTGGGAAAAATCTATGCAGCCATGGTGACCACCGGACAGGAAAAGAATGGTGACAACGATTTGAGTAGTAACAGCGGACAGGATTATATGCGCTGTTTCTTCAACTTGCAGGAATGTGGAACGGACGAAGTGGCTTCTACCTGGCTGTCCGGTGACAACGTGACGGGACTGACGTATTTGAGTTGGGACGCTAACGACCCTTGGGTATCGGATATGTATTACCGTATCTATTACAACATTGCTTTATGTAATGAGTTTCTCCGCAATGCCACCGATGAAAAGATAGCACAGTTCACGGACCAGGAGCAGACTGAAATTCGCATTTATCGTGCCGAAGCCCGTTTCATGCGTGCCTTATTCTACTATCACGCACTCGATCTGTTCCGCAATATCCCGTTTGTGACGGAAAATGACCCGCTAGTCGGATATCTGCCTCCCCGCTATACAGCCCAGCAGATTTTCGATTATATTGAAAGTGAACTGAATGCCATTAAAGATGAAATGCTAAATAAAGCGAACTGTCCTTACGGACGCGCTTCCCAAGGAGCTGCATATACATTACTTGCCAAATTATATCTGAATGCGGAAGTTTATACCCAGACTTCCAAATACAACGAATGTATCAAAGCCTGTAAAAAGGTTATCGAACAAGGTTATCAACTGGAAAGCGATTATTACAAGCTGTTTAATGCCGACAATGACAAACGTACGAACGAAATAATCTTCACCCTCCCGGTAGACGCAACCAATCTCGTGTCATGGGGATCATCCACTTACATTGTTTGTGGCGCAGTGAGCAACACGTCCGAAAAACAGATACCGGAAGATTACGGTGTAAAATCAGGATGGGGTATGTTCCGTGTACGCGGAGAAATTCCTCAACTTTTCTCAGGTAACGAAGAAGCCGACCAGCGATATATGTTCTTTACCGACGGACAAACCCGGGACCTGGAAAAGATAGATGACCAAAGCAATGGCTATTTCGTAGAAAAATGGACTAACCTGACTGATGCCGGACAGACTGCTTCCAACACCGCAGACGGTGGTGTAAATACAGATTATCCCCTATTCCGTCTGGCCGATGTATATTTAATGATGGCAGAAGCTGTGGTACGTGGAGGAACGGAAGCAACTCTGGCAAATGTACTGCCTTATATCAATGAGCTACAGGAACGTGCTTTCGGCGACAACACTCATAACAAAAGCGAGTCTGAAATCAACGAACTGTTTATCATCAACGAACGTGCCCGTGAACTGTATTGGGAGGGGTATCGCCGTACGGACTTGATCCGCTTCAATCAATTTACAACCAACAGTTATGTATGGCAATGGAAAGGTGGCGTAAAAGACGGTAAGGCAGTAGAGAGCAAATACAATATCTATCCGATACCTGCTACCGAACTGACAGCCAATCCAAACTTATACAATGAAAACTATTAATCATATTAATACGGAACAACGATATGAAAAAACTAAATAATCTATTCACTTTACTTTCCGCTCTCCTATTACTAGGTGCTTGCGAGAAAGATGGGGATACCTATTTTCTCTCCAGCCCGGAAGAGAACGAATTGATAGCTTCTGCCAGTTCTGTCGTACTGACAAAGGAGACAGCTAAGTTTTATGCTTTGTCGCTTGCCTGGACTGACCAGACGCTGCAAGTGAGCGATTCAAGATACCAGCCTACCAGCGGTGTACAAACTTCCGTACAGGTTTCACGCACGGAAGATTTCTCCGGGCAGATTCTGGAAACGACCGAAAGTGGAGTATCAAAGACGTACTCTGTCTCCGCCTTAAATATCGTCGCTTATCAGTTGAAAGCTACTCCCGAAGAAGAAGCGCCGCTCTATTTCCGGCTTGCCGGAAGAAACGGAAGTAACATCGCTCCTGTATACAGTAATGTGGTAAAAGTCATGGTTACTCCTTATGAAATTGATATGCGATTTGCCAATATTATCAATAAGGGAGACGGCAAGGATTCAGGAAAAGATCTGTATGCAGCCAATGCGGATGGCAACTATATCGGCTTTATGGGAGCCACTTCTTGGGAGGGTTTCTATCTACAGGAAGCCGATGGTACTGTTTGGCACACAGCCAAATCAGGTAGTACGGCTACTCCGTTCTTCCTGACAACTGATGCTGCTGAAGGAACGTGGGATTTGTGGTTCCCCGGTCAATCAGGCTGTTACTATACGAATGTCAATACCACCAAAAAACTATGGACTGCCTTATGGATGCCAACACTCAATGTAAGTGGCATCGACGGAGGTATCACGATGGAATATAAACGTGACAAGAATCAATGGCAGGGTATATTTACTGCTACAGGAGCCGGCACTATCAATATTCAGATGAATGGAACAGGTAAACTATATGATAACACCAGCGTCAGCGGAGCTGATAACAGCATTGACGATACGAAAGCCAAAGATACTTCTTTCGCCTTTAGTGGTTCTGCTAATGAATTGACATTCAATACCGGAACGAATGTTTCTGCCGGAAATATTACAGTAAACGTACCAGTAGCCGGAGAATGTACATTGATTATTGACCTGAACGACCCGCAAGCATGGAAAGTGGAAGTGATGGAAGGAGGAAGTGTAGAACCGACTTATCCCTCTTATCTGGAAATGCAAGGTGCCGACTCATGGTGGGGAAAGTTATACCGCAAACTTGAACCCGGTAAAACTGCGGGAACTTATCGCACTGTATTCCAAACCGTCAGCGATGAAAACTTCCAGATAGTAGACCCATCAACAGACACATGGTATGGCTCTGATCCCAACAATCTTTATAGCCTTGCTCCTACGAAAGGAGATTATTACAACATCTGGTTCGATGGTTCCGGCAAGAAAAGTTATACAATCGAAGTAGATTATGTCAACTTGACTTGGAAGCCTACTGAAATCAAACAAATCAATGTATATGGAACTTTCAATGGCTGGTCAACGGCTAAAGACCTGATGATATATAATGAGGAAACCGGCATATGGAGTGCAGAATGTGATATCACCACTATCGGTGACGGATTCTACTTCCTCATGAATACGAATCCCGATCAGATTAACTGGGACTGGAGATTGTACTATACTTCTGAAAGCGGGCTCTATCTAAGTGACCAAAATGGTGATAACATAAAACCCGCCAAGGAGGGTAAATATCTCATTACGTTGGATCTCAACAAGATGGAGTTTACAATGACTGAAATCACTGAATAACATTCTAAGTTCAACAACATGATTATTAAATTCAACAGAATCACTATGATACGAAAATATATAATGATAGCTTCCGCACTACTTTGCGGAAGCATCTTCACCGCTTGTGATGATGATAATGATACTCCGACTTTCCCGGAAAAGACGGAAACCACTTATGATATGTCCGGCTTCGCCCGGGGAGCTGATGTCAGTTGGCTGTCGGAAATGGAAAGCTCCGGATATAAATTCTATACCTCCGATGGAAAAGAACAGGAATGTATGTCTCTGCTTCGTGACCTGGGTATAAATGCAATTCGTCTACGTGTATGGGTGAACCCGGAAAATGACACGGAAGATGTAAAAGGCTGGTGCAATAAGGGTGACGTATTGCTCAAAGCATGGAGAGCACACAATTTGGGCTATCGCCTGATGATCGACTTCCATTACAGTGACAGATGGGCCGATCCTGTTCAGCAAGCCAAACCCAAAGCCTGGGAAAATTATACGGTAGAAGAACTGGAGCAGGCGATTGCCGACCATACCAAAGATGTACTCGGTGCAATCAAAGAGATGGGTATTGATGTGGAATGGGTGCAAGTGGGTAATGAAACTCATCAGGGCATGCTATTCCCCACCGGACAAACAACGAGTAGTGACGGTATTAAAAACTTTGCGAAATTCATTAACTCCGGCTACAATGCTGTTAAAGAGATTTATCCGAATGCGAAAGTGATTGTACACCTCGACCAGGGAAATGATGCCAATCTATACAACCGGATTTTCGGTTATTTGCATGACAACAATGCCAAATGGGATGTCATCGGCATGTCTCTTTATCCGGATATGTACCCGACAGAGGGAGCAGCCGATGATTGGGAAGATATGAACAACAAATGTATTGCCAATATGAAAAGTCTGATTGCCAAATACAACACTCCGGTGATGATGTGCGAAATTGGTATTCCCTGGGACTATTCCGAAGCTGAAGACTTTTTCACAGACTTTATGACGAAAGCCAAACAAGTGGAACAATGCCTTGGTGTATTCTCTTGGGAACCGCAGAGTTATGGTGGTTGGAAGAACTATGGAAAAGGCATGTTTGACGACAGTGGTAAACCGACCAGTGCATTTAATGCTTTCAAGAGATAAGATTATTGAATCATTTTTTATAACTTTACCCCGAATCCAAAATATTTTATACCTGAAAAGCAAAAATGAACATGAAACACCAAAAACAGTTATTAGCTGTACTTTTGATGGGCGCCGCTTGCACATTGCAAGCGCAACGCAGTGAGACGCTGCTCGAGAAAAACTGGAAATTCAGTAAAGGAGATTTTAAAGAGGCTAGCCAGCCGGAGTTTAATGACACTAAATGGGAATCGGTTGTTATTCCGCACGACTGGGCGATTTTCGGTCCATTCGATATGAATAACGACCTGCAGAATGTAGCTGTAACACAGAACTTCGAGAAAAAGGCTTCCTTGAAAACAGGACGTACCGGTGGGCTCCCTTATGTAGGCACCGGATGGTATCGAACCAGTTTTGATGCTCCTGCCGATAAGGAGGTGACGCTGCTCTTTGATGGCGCCATGAGTGAGGCACGTGTCTATGTAAATGGAAAAGAAGCTTGTTTCTGGCCTTTCGGCTACAACTCTTTCCACTGTAACGTGACGTCTTTATTAAACAAAGACGGAAAGAATAATACGCTGGCCGTACGTTTGGAAAATCGTCCGCAGTCCTCGCGTTGGTATCCGGGAGCAGGTTTGTATCGTAATGTGCATCTGATCGTGACTGATAAAGTGCACGTGCCTGTATGGGGAACACAAATCACAACTCCTCATGTCAGCAAGGACTTTGCAGCCGTACGTCTTCAAACGAAGATTGATAATGCCGGTGAGAAAACACAAATCCGTATAGAGACAGAGATTCTTTCTCCGAACGGAAAAGTGGTTACCAGCAAAGAGAATACGAGCCGCATTAATCACGGACAACCATTCGAACAAAACTTTATTGTAAATGCGCCCGAGCTCTGGTCACCGGAAAGTCCGTCGCTCTACAAGGCTGTTTCCAAAATTTACGCAGATGATAAACTGGTGGATACTTACACGACCCGTTTCGGTATCCGCAGCATTGAATATATCGCTGATAAGGGTTTCTATCTGAACGGAAAACATCGCAAATTCCAAGGGGTATGTAATCATCATGATTTAGGTCCGCTGGGTGCCGCTATTAATGTGGCAGCGCTTCGCCATCAACTTACATTGCTGAAAGATATGGGATGTGACGCTATCCGTACTTCTCATAATATGCCGACTCCCGAACTCGTAGCATTGTGTGACGAAATGGGATTTATGATGATGATTGAACCGTTCGATGAATGGGACATCGCCAAGTGTGAAAACGGTTATCACCGTTATTTCAATGAATGGGCGGAACGTGATATGGTAAATATGCTCCATAATTATCGGAATAATCCATGTGTGATTATGTGGAGTATCGGTAATGAAGTGCCAACCCAATGTAGCCCTGTCGGTTATAAAGTGGCTAAATTCCTGCAAGACATTTGCCACCGCGAAGATCCGACACGTCCTGTCACCTGCGGAATGGATCAGGTTACTTGTGTACTTGCGAACGGATTTGCAGCCATGATTGACATTCCGGGACTTAATTACCGTACCCAACGCTATAAAGAATCTTATGACCAACTCCCGCAGAATCTGATTCTGGGTAGTGAGACTGCTTCTACCGTCAGTTCACGTGGGGTATACAAATTCCCGGTAGAGGATAAGAAAAGTGCCAAATATGAAGATCATCAATGTTCATCTTATGATGTGGAAGCCTGCTCCTGGTCAAATATTCCGGATGAGGACTTTGCACTGGCCGATGATAACCATTGGACAATCGGACAATTTGTATGGACAGGATTTGACTATCTGGGTGAACCATCACCTTATGATACGGATGCATGGCCCAATCACAGTTCCATGTTTGGTATTATCGACCTTGCCAGTCTGCCTAAAGACCGCTATTACTTGTATCGCAGTGTATGGAACAAGGATGCGGAAACCTTGCATATCCTGCCTCATTGGACATGGCCGGGACGTGAAGGTGAAGTGACTCCTGTATTTGTATATACCAACTATCCTACAGCCGAACTGTTTATCAACGGTAAAAGTTATGGTAAACAAAGCAAGAATAATAGTTCGTTGAAGAACCGCTATCGTCTGATGTGGATGGATGCTGTATATGAACCGGGAGAAGTAAAAGTAGTAGCCTATAACAAAGATGGAAAAGCAGTAGCGGAAAAAGTGGTTCGCACTGCCGGAAAACCTCATCACATCGAATTGGTCAGCAACCGTAACGAATTGACTGCAGACGGAAAAGACTTAGCGTATGTGACTGTGAAAGTCGTAGACAAAGATGGTAACCTATGCCCTACTGATAATCGTCAGATAAACTTCTCTGCAAAGGGAGCTGGTAAATATCGTGCTGCTGCCAATGGCGATCCGACGAACCTGGAACAATTCCATCTTCCAAAGATGCATGCTTTCAACGGAATGTTGACAGCTATCATACAAGCTGGTGAAACTGCCGGAGAAATTGTATTTACAGCCAAAGCAAATGGAGTGAAAGCCGGAAATATTCGTATTCAAACGAAATAAGGCATACGCTTTATAATATCTGATAAGCCACCGGATTTCTTAACTAAAGAGAAGTCCGGTGGTTTTCATATATAATATACTGGACTTTTCACTTTTACGAGAAAAGAAGCAGGTAAATACAGGTTAATATCTATCTTTGCCAAAGAAAACGTTACAGATATGTTGCACAGGATTCACTTCCTTATTTTTACAGGTCTTTTACTAATGTTCTGTTCATGCCGGAAAGAAAACAGGTTTGAATGGCAAGTAAATCAAAGACACATGGAAGTATCTCTGAACAAAGAATCTGATTCGCTCTATGTCATTCATTTGAATACAGACCAACCCTCCCACTCTGTTTGGAAATTGCCTTATCCTGTCTATCAATTTGATTATGGAGATGTTACAGGAGACGGGATGCCGGAAATTATTGTGGGGGTTATCAAGCCTACCCGATTCGATCCCAAACCTGACAAGCGGTTATTCATTTACCGGATTGCAGATGAAGCGTATATCCGCCCACTTTGGTTAGGTTCGAGAGTAGCACAACCTTTGGAAAATTTTAAAGTGATTCGTGAACATACTCCTGTATTGATACGCACCATGGAACGGGAACGAAGTGGAAAATTTCTGATAGCGGAATATGCATGGAGAGGTTTTGGTCTGGATTTTAAGGAATATCTGAAACGCGAGACAGAAGAAAAGGAGGCCAAACGCATTCTTAAACGTTAACGTTAGATACTATCATTTATATATGGCAATTTATAGAATAATGAAAAACATGAGACGACTATTATTACTGTCCTGTACACTGATTCTGATTCTCTGCGGATGCAAGAACAAGAACAAAAACACCTCAACAGTATCGGCACAAGATACTGTTATGACCGTCACCTCATTATTGACCGATACTGTTCTACCTCAATCTATTGATTTGAAGCAGGATATCAGTCGTTACTCTTTTCAGGAGTTGCGTTTATTACGTAGTTATCCATACGCTATACACGGTTATCATTTTATGGAAGCGGATATCAATGCTTTCTTCTCGGCCAATACGAAATGGTATAATGATCTTGTCTGGAAGTTATGGGATGAATCGGAGGCAGACGGAGAGAATAAATTTCCGGAAAACTATGATGAAGTCAAACTGACGGCTGAAGAGAAGGCTTTCGTAGAACGCATCGATGCTCGCATGGCAGAAATGCGTCAGCAACAGTTTACTCAACGAGACTCTTATTATTTAGGAAATGCAAATAATATAGTCAACCTGTTCCAATTCAAAGATATAGACGAGGCATTACTAGCCAAGTTGCAACAGAACAACTTTGCCATTACAGAGGGAAGTAACCTACAGTTGTTTCATGCTTACGAAGAGAATGATTATCGCCAAGTGCCCAATTTCATCACCACTGACTTATATTTACAGGCATTTCACATGTATTTCTCTTATGTACTGAAAAGTCTGGAGAAACAACACATCATTCCTACTTTGGAAAGACTATGTCTATCACTCAACGCAACTTGCATAAGCATCTCCCGCCAGACAGAAGACGAATCTCTGAAAGATATGGCAGAATATGCCGCTACTTTTTATGCTATCCCTTATTATTTGCTGACAAAGGAAACGCCCAGCCTCCCTGCTAAGTATCAAAAAGCATATCAACAGGAAATAGAACATATTAATGCACAAGAAGATGATTTCTCGGAGTTTCTTTCATACAAAGATGCATACTTCCCATACAGTCTTTTCAAACCACGCGGACATTATACCCGTGAACCCCAATTACAGGCATACTTTCAGGCTATGATGTGGCTTCAAACTGCCTGCTTTTGCAGAGAACAACAAGAACAGCTCAAACAAGCAATCTTTCAGGCTACCGTACTATCTACTTATAAGGATATGACCAGGACACCACTAATGGAACTATACCAACGCGTCTATACACCACTTACTTTCCTGATGGGTGAGACTGATAATCTTTCTCTTCTCGATATTGCACAGATTCTGAAGAAAAATAAAGCAAAATATACTGAAGATGCATTGACTTCGGTTCAAATAGAAAAGGTGAATCAAGCGCTCATTGAACTGGCAAAAAGCAAGAATAGGATCAAACCTAAAATAGAAATCTCCTGCCGGGACAAAATCAACTTTATGCCACAAAGATATCTGGCAGATAATGAAGTACTTCAGGAATTGGTAGATGTCACCCCAAACAGCAAACGTGCTTATCCGAAAGGATTGGATGTCTTTGCCGCTTTCGGAGTAAACTCCGCCGAGACTTTACTGACTGATTTTTACAAAGAACCGGGCAACTGGAACCAGTATACCGGAGAATTACAAAAACTGAAAGATAAATTCAAAGCTTCCCAGCCTGCACAAGTATCTGTCTACGAATTATGGATGAAAAGTCTGTTCACCATGCAGAAAACGGATAAGAACCAGCCGGGATTTATGCAAACACCCGAATGGGGATACAAGAACCTGAATACAGCTCTGGCATCTTGGGCTGAACTGAAGCATGACGCGATCCTTTACGGAGAACAGCCCATGGCTGCAGAATGTGGAGGTGCCGGACCTCCTGATCCGATCGTAGTGGGATATGTAGAACCGAATCTTCCTTTCTGGAAGAAAATGTCAGGGATTCTGCAAGCCACCCAACTGGTTCTGCAACAAAGCAATTGCCTGACGGATGACTTGAAAGGAAAGACAGAGCAGTTGCAAGACTATGTCAGCTTTCTGATTCAAGTAACAGAAAAGGAACTGCGGGGAGAAAAACTGACCGAACAGGAATATCGCACTCTTGAGTATATGGGAAGTAGTATAGAATATTTCACTCTGTCTGTGCTCGATCCGGATTTACATCTGGATAACTGGTCATTAGTGCAAGGTCCGGACAAGTCGATAGCTGTAGTGGCTGATATTTATACCCGCAACGTGAGGGGATGTGATAAGAATGGAGTACTGCATGTGGCAACAGGAAATGCCAACAATATCTATGTGGTAGTAGAAATAGAGGGTAATCTCTATCTTACCCGTGGTGCCACATTTAGTTACTACGAGTTTGTCCAGCCACTGGATACCCGGCTCACGGACGAAGAGTGGCAGAAAATGCTGGAAGAAAAGAAAGCGCCTGCCGTCCCGGAATGGATGAAAAATATCCTGCTGGAGAAAGAACCTAAAGTAGATGACAGAGTTTTTTATAGTTCAGGATGCTAATATCCTTTTCCCGAATTAACCGGATTATAGGTAGTATAGGTCTGTTATTGCTTACTGCCTGCCAGCACCCGTCAGAAGAATGTCTCTCTATCGCTTTCACCGGAGATGTTCTTCTGGACAGAGGGGTACGCCAACAGATTCAACGGGGAGGTGTCGAAGATTTATTTGCGTCGGTAGCTCCTCTCTTTCATCAAATGGACGCTACGGTAATCAACCTGGAATGTCCCGTCACTTCGGTTCGTTCGCCACTACACAAGAAATATATCTTTCGCGCGGAACCGAGATGGATGGAAGAATTGGTTAAAGCCGGCATCAGTCATGCGGCTTTAGCGAATAATCATACTATGGATCAGGGACGAAGCGGATTGACAGATACTTATCAGCATCTCTTATCGGCAGGAATCACTCCGATAGGATATGGTAATACTTCTTCCGAGAGTTGCCAACCCGTAGTGATAAAGAAAGGAAAAATTAAAGTAGCACTCTTCAATTCAGTTACACTTCCTTTGGAGAATTGGGTATATTTAGAAAATGATCCCGGTATTTGCCAGCAAACCACGGAAGAAATAGAAGAGGAAATCAAGAACTTCAAGCAAGAGAATCCCGAAAGTTATGTGGTCGTTATTCTCCATTGGGGAATTGAGTACCAATCCTCTCCTACTCTAAACCAAAGAAAGGGAGCACACCGACTCGTTCGTGCAGGTGCGGATGCTATCATCGGACATCATCCGCACGTCATTCAGAAAGAGGAATATTTCAATGGTAAGCCCATCTTTTATAGTCTGGGCAACTTTGTATTCGACCAACGAAAACCGGAAACATCACAAAGCCAGATTGTGCAGCTTGATTTCACATCTACGGCATGCAAAGTTAAAGCACATCCCGTAACGATCCATCAATGCAAACCGGAAATCCAATAAATTAAATAGCTTTCCAGAAAGTTTGGAAATCTCGGTATCTGCCGTAACAAACCAGTTCATCTCCTTCTTCCACTTTCTCATTCTCCGGTAATTCATTCTTCACATGAAGCTCGGTCAGAGAAATACCCAGGCAGTTGGTGATCTTATTCGCCCGTTTCAAGCCTATCATTTTTAAATGAAACTCTTCATCCAAGTTTAACTCATTTACAAAATATCCTACAAATTTCTCCGGAACCGTGAACTTCACAACATAATAATCCTGATCGATGCGGAATCCTTCCATGTTAGTACCGAAATCGAGCAGTTGTACCAGGCTGCGGGCAGCATCTTCTTCCGGAGTCAGGATTCGTTCCAGATCAAAAGCTTCAAGCACCGCTTTATGTACGGCATCAATAGCACGGGCAAAAATACGGGGAACCTTTTTCTGCTTCAACAGGGCAACGACTCGTATCGACGCACCAAAATTCTCTCCAATCGCTACAATAACTATATCCACACTATTCAATGGCAACACTGATAATGATTGTTCGTCAGTGGCATCAATGACAAAAGCTGTAGCAACCTTATCTTTGATGGAGTCTACACGACTTTCGCTTATATCCGCACCTATAATTTCGTGTCCCAAGGCGGACAGTTCTTCCGCCAACACATGGCCGTAATTTCCTAAACCAATAATAATATACTTCATAGCTTTAGTTTATTATGATGTTATCACTCGGATAACGGTATTTTGTATTCTTTTTCTGTTTGACGATTCCTAGCATCAATGTTATTAACCCCACACGACCAATAAACATCAACAAAGACACCAATAGTTTGCTCGCGTCGCACAAATGAGGGGTCAGATTCAGACTGGAACCCACGGTACTAAGCGCAGAGACACATTCGAAAGTCAATGCCATAATGGAAACACCCGGTTCGAGTATGCTCAATGTAAAAATAAAAATGAATAAGACTCCCAATGACATGACTACTGTTGCATTGGAACGCCGGATTGAATCGTAAGACAATTCTCTGCCGAACACTTCCACTCGTTCAGTGCCACGCAATACGGCTACAAGATTCAGAACTACGACCGCAAAAGCATTCACTTTCACACCACCTGCCGTGGACTGTGATCCACCGCCCACCCACATCAGGAAGAGATAAACCAATAATGTCTGCACACTCAATGATGCCAGGTCGACACTGCTGAAACCGGCTGTTCGCGGACAAGTGGCATTAAAGAAAGCTTGAGTCCATTTGTCTGCCACAGGCATACCGGCAAAGGAAGCATTCCACTCAAAAGCAGCAATAGCTAATGTACCGATTAATAAAAGCAAAAAAGTCATGATTAACACGATTTTCGTATTCAGGTTATAGAGGTGCTGCATTTTATGCCGATCCAGTTTGCGGGTACGAATCAATTTCCAGAAACGACGGAGGTGATACAATACAATATCCTTGAAATTGACAAGGATGGGGAAACCGATACCACCAAATATAATCAATAGAGAAACAGTAATAAACAGCCAATTGTGGTTAGTCATCACCATCGGATTTCCTAAATTGCCGGAAAGCGTAGAAAAACCCGCATTACAAAAAGCTGAAATAGAATGGAAAGCAGCAAAACCCAACTCTCCTTCCAGGGTCATTCCCAACGTTCCGTGAATACTAAACCAAATCGAAACCATGCCGATCCCTTCAATCACTAAGGTGAAGCCTAATATATATAACAAAGTAGACAGCAAAGAACCTAATGAATTGGAACTAACCATATCACGCACAACAAGCTGGTTATAAATGGAAGTATTCCCCATAAAGAACATGGCGAAGAAACTGGTTAATGTCATCACTCCCAATCCGCCAATCTGAATCAGCAGGATAATGACAACTAATCCCGAAGTGGTGAATGTAGTGGACACGTCTACCGGTACCAAGCCTGTAACACATACAGCACTGGTAGCCGTAAATAAAGAGTCTACCCAGGTAATACCATTCACCGTGCAACGCGGAAGCATCAGTAGGCCTGCTCCAATCAGGATAATAGCCATAAAACTGACTGCCAATATCAGAGACGGAT
>OLIT01000791.1_pt1 | contig 30553 bp, 29 predicted proteins | sample 1601341 | NCBI WGS metagenome assembly OLIT01 (sample SAMEA2452121, study PRJEB22498) | human gut metagenome | biome: human feces; feature: human gut; material: feces | place: Australia | collected 2012
AAACTCCGATGATGGTCAGTTGACTCTATGGGAAAATTTCTTTGGACAGTAGTGTTCTTGAAATATAATTTTAAATCAGCAAGCCTTTTTTACTACTCTGATGCTTATTTCGTATAACAAATACAAAGGCAGAGTAACCAATATCAGACTTAGAATGTCTTGGCCGGGCGTGATGATTGCGGCAATTGTAAGAATTATAATAAATGCGTGCTTACGGTATTTTGAAAGTATTGTCGCGTTTATTATTCCCATTTTACCAAGGACAAAGGATATTACGGGCAATTGGAACACAACACCCATGAGTAAAGTCATGGTGATAAATGTAGAGACATAACTGTCAAGGGTTATTGTGCTTTCTATTCTGTTTGAGACACTGTAAGTTCCAAGAAATCTGAACGAAATAGGGAACAGCATGTAGTAGCTGATCAGAATTCCTATGATAAAAAGAAAGTATACTGCGCAAATTACTTTTGCAGAGTATTTTCTCTCATTCTCAAATAATGCAGGTGAAACAAAATGGAACAGTTCGTACAGAATGTATGGGGATGAAATCAATAGACCTAAATATATGGATGTGGAAAGATGTGTCATGAATTGGCTTGACAAATCTGTCGCTATCAGCTTAACGTGAAATTCGTCAAAATGGAAATTGTGCAGTCCTAACATGTGCATAATATGTTCGGTAAATGTGTAAGAAACAAAATTCCATTCACTTGGCGCAAGCAGAATGTTCCAAGTTGTATCTTTAAAACAAAATACAATTATTGCAAACAGACTGCTTACTCCGAGTATTCTAAAAATCATTTGGCGCAACACCTCAAGATGTCCGCCAAAAGTCATCATTCCATTATTTTCGCTATTTTTCATTATTTACTTTGTTGCCTTTTTCTGTATTATGATCTTCAACAGGGGCATTTTCAGCAGATTCTTTTTTCGTATCTTCCTCTATGGGTGTATTAATGTCGTTAACTCCTTTTTTAAACTCTCTTACACCTTGTCCTAAGCCTTTCATCATTTCGGGCAGTTTCTTGCCGCCGAAAAGCAGCAGGGCTATTGCTCCTATGAGCAGAAGTTCGGTAGTGCCTATGAAAAGAAATAATGATGTCATTGCTGTTTTACTAAATAAATTTCACATGTTTCGAAGTTTATTTCCCAGTTGCCGCCTTCGGCGCTTTCCCATTGGTATTTGTCGCTCATGCGGTTCCACCACGACTGAAATTTGGTGCCGGTCTCACCGAGGTCCTTTACCAGTTTTTCATACAGCTCGTTGTTGTCGGCTGTCAGAATCTTAGCCAGTTCGTTAAGACCGTTTCTGCGCTCAAACAGCGCCTGTATCTCGTTTTTTTCTTCGACAGTTACCTGTCCTATTACTTTCTTTACCATTCTTTTTTTACGTCAAAGGGGTCTAAATAATCTATTTTGTCAATCTCTTTACGGTCGGGCAAGAACGTTCCGTGCTTTCTTATTGCAATAAGAAGTTCGCGCGATGCATTGCGTTCAAGATGAGCCACAACACACTGTTCGTGCGACGGCGTGTTCACCTCAAGCGTGGTCTTGCGGTTGAGCCATATGCAGCGGCGGCACTGATAGGCGTCGCATATGCGGCACAGCGGTCCATGGTCGAGCCTGTATAGCTGGCTGTTCTTTATGTCAAGTCCGTCTTTCAGATTTCCAATAGCATATCCGCCGGGCTGCTGATAGAATGCCGGGCATACGTAGAAGTTGCCGTCGGGCGCAAGTGTTATTGTCGTGTCGCCCGCGCCGCAGTTGTTCATCTTGTCGAGCATCATGCGGTCTGTCAGTATGTTGAGCTGCGGTGAATGTCCCTCGGCATACATCTTTTCAACGTCTGCAGCCAGCAGTTTCAGCATGTCCTTGTATTTGTCAAAGTCGTCGTCGGTGAATGTGTCCACGTCTATCAGCGTTATGTTCAGCCTGTCGGCATTCTGAAGAAGTTTTACTATTATGTCGTGTCCGCCGAACAACCCAGTCTTGTCGGTGCGCAGCACGTATGCTGTTCCGCTTCTCACGTCAGTTCTGACTGCCTCTTCCATGCCGTCAATCACAACCACGTCGGCACCTTTCTGCCGGTTTGCCGGCTTTATCTTGCTGTGGTCTACCGATTCTATTATTTTATCATATTCTTCTGGCAGATCATAGTCGGGATAAACAAACTGTATGTTCAGATTCTCTTTCATTCCGTATAGTATGCCGGCTTTCAGAGTGTCTGCAGGCATGAGCCTGCGCTCTTTGTGCCCATTGCCGTAGTGGCAGAACGACACAGACGTGTCGTCGAGCAGGATAACAAGATATTGTATCATGGCTTTAGCAAGTTTGTTTGTTCAACTTCGGTCTGTTCTCCTCATACTCCTCGCGTGCGTCCTCAAGTTCCAACTTGCGGAACAGCTTGTTCCAATAGTAGTTGTTGGCCCTTACGCGCGCCTTGTGCATCAGGCATATAGCCGTTGAGCGCTGGTATATCGTAGGAGTATCTGCAGCGTCGTAGTTTTCGCCCTGGCACCATGCGCAGCCTTCGGCCACTTCGCAGTCGATACACTTCTGCGGGCTTTGCGTGCAGCGGTCGAGCGTAAGAAACGGACGCAGCCTGTTCTTGTCTATTCCGTCATGAATGTTGCCTATTATCCATGCTTTCTTGTCGCGCAGAGAGTATTGTGCGAATCGGGTGCAGGGATAGAAGTTGCCTTCGGCATCCACGGCGAGCATACGTCCTGCGCCGCACCAGTTCTGGTTCTGTGTAACGCAGTCGAGCGGTTTGCCCAAATGTTCAGAGAAGAACGAGCATGCGTAGTCGCGGTAGTATCCTCCGTCGATTATTGCGTCTGCAAGCTGCATCAGCTGGTCTTCAAACAGCAGGTCGTCGTTCTTTTTCCATACGTCTTCAAACACACAGTTGATGTTCACCTCGTGAATGCCGAGTCCGTAAAGATGCAGCACGCTCTCTTTGATGTAAGGAATGTCTGCACTGCTTATAGTAACCTTTGTTCCGGCATTGGGAAATTGCTTGAGCCACAGCGGAATGTTACGCACCACGTCGGCATAAGAGCCTCGTCCGTCGCCTTTATATACGCGGTTGAGGTCGTGTTTGCGCTCTGTTCCGTCAATGGTAATACCTATTGACAGATGGTTGTGGTTCTTCTCAATGAAACGCTGCACCTTATCCGTGTGATAGTTTATTCCGTTTGTTGAGAATGAAAAGCGGTAAGAGTTAAACCAGTGGTGGTTTCTGCGGAACATCTCGGTTTTAAGATAGTCGCATATTTTGTCTATCAAGTCAATTTCGAGGAAAGGCTCTCCGCCTATGAAGTCCCACACAACGCTTTCTTCTTTCATGTCATTCTCATGGTCGAGTATATAGTCAATCGCCTGTTTTGCCACCTCCCAGGGCATACGCTCTTTGGAGTTTTTCCCTACGAGGTAGCAATATTTGCAGGCAAGCTGACAGTCTTTGGTGACAATGAAAGTGATATGTTTAGCTAATCCTCCTTGCCACTCTTTCTGTTCACTTTTCATTTATGTTCAAATGAATAAAGTTAAAATTTAGTAAGATGAACCACTACATGAGCTAGAACAACTATAAGAACAGCTTCTTCCGCAGCTGCCTTTACATGCGCCATCACAAGTTCCTGAACATGAACCTGAGCAAGAATAAGAGCAACTTCTTCCACAGCTGGCTTTACATCCACCACTGCAGCCCCAGTCACAGCCCATTTCTTCATTTTCTTCAGCTGCGTGTGAAATGGCAGGTACATGTGATAAAACAATTGCTCCGATTATTGGCAGTGTAGCTTTTGCTGCTTTTTTAAAAAAGTCTCTTCTGGATTGGAGCTCTTCATTTTTTTTCATTTTGTCATTGTCCATAAAATAAAAAATTAAAAAATGCCCTTTAGAACTCCCAAAATAGGCTAATAATGTTGGTTAATTGAGATACTAAAAAGACGTGGGAGTTTCTACTTCTCGCTTATCCCGACTTTCAGGCTCTCGCATTGCCCATCATCAAGGATAAGCAACGCAGTCAGCCCACGTCGTGACATATTAAGAAAAGTAGGGGTGTAATACACCCTTACAATTATAATACATCCCACGTGGACGTTCCCGTTGCCGTATCTTCTTGATGATAGTTCAAATTTGCGAGATTTGAAAGTCAGAAGATAACGTTCGTAAAACGTCCTTTATTAGTAAATAACCCAATGCCCTCCACTAGGGCTAACTGGGTCGGTACAAAGATATAGCTTTTTTGTGGTTTGTCCAAATAAATTAAGATAATAATTTACGTTAATATTTTATCTTTTTATTTGGGTAATTCAATGAATGTAGAATGAAAAAATATTTATATATTATAAGTTATTATTTGTTTGTGATAAAATCATTATGTCTATATAAATGATGCAAATTATAGCAAAATGTCATTTGCCTATTGCTATGTGAATGTTGGAAAATAGAGTGATTCTGTTGCTTCTTATTGGATCTGTTATGCATTTTATGGTGTTTTGCGTGTTAAAATGACGGGTTTTTAGGTGCAGAAAGCGTGATGTTGTGTGTTATCATGCCGTTTTTTGTGATGTAGATGGGCGAGTTGCTTGTCAAAAATGGTAGGTTTTTTAATCGTTACTCTATGGTTTACTACCCGTAAATGGCCGAGTAATGTTTTTTAACTTTATAAGATTTTTGCACATAATTGTGGATAACTTTCTATTGTGTTGATATAATGGCTGTTACGACGGCACACAAAAATGGTTGCTTTTTGTGTATAATTTATCGCTTTTCGGAATGAATGGGGATATGTGCACATACGAAAAATCACAATGAAAGCAAACATCAAAATTTGCTTTCATTGTGATTTATGTGCTGAAAGGCTTTGCCTGTTAAGTTTTGCTTATATTATAAAAAGCATTATGTCAATGCGTTTTGCCGATGTTTTTGCCGTGAGAGTAAGCCTGTGCGGCAATTTCGCCTATTATTTTATCGGCCATGTCTACAGCTATAGTGCCGGCTTCGGGCAGTCGGGTGTAGTTGGTTTCGTGCTCATCCTGCGACTCTAGACGGCCACATAACAGCAACTCGAAGTTGCGCTTATATTCGCTCACCATTGCCTGATAGAAGTTGTCGGTGCGGCATGCAAAGCGAACCAGCTCCATGTCGGTTGTTCCGGGCTTCATGAACTCGCGCAACTGCTGCTCCATCTCCTCTGTCGTGAAGTTGAGGCGCATCAGTGCAAAGAAGGCCTCACGGTTGAAATAGCGTGATATGTTCTCATAATGGTTGAGCATGGTCTTCTTTATGTTTATAGGTTCAAAACGGTTTTGGATGTCGGTGCCGGTTTGTTCCTCGAGTATTCCTGTTACGAAGTATTTGAAGAAACTTCTTACTACGGCAGCCAGCACGATGTCTTTGCTTATTTCTTTCATTGTATAATAATTTATCGTTATAACTTTGCATAAACATTCAATATCAAAGTGTGGAATAAGACCGAGTTTTCATTAGTCATAAAGGCCGTGAGATATGTTCTGCCCCCACACTTTATACATCAGAAACCGGATAGTTCAATGGGCTTTTAAGACCCCGCATTCGCAATGATGGCTCACGATGTACAGATGTTGTTTTAATATTATTCAGACTATGACTTACGTTGGAATCGATGTCAGCAAGGCGACCTTTGTTGTCGCTTATTCGTCCGCTAAGACAGGCCGGGCAAAAACATTTAAGAATACCGTTAAAGGTGTCCATGAGTTCATCCAAACCATTTCAGCTGCAGAGCACCATTGCGTTTTGGAAGCCACCGGCAATTACAGTGCGTTGCTAGTTTACCTGCTTTCCGAAGCCGGCATTACCGTCAGCCTTGAAAATCCGCTGAAGATAAAGAATTTCGCCCGAGCCATGCTCACCGTCACCAAGACGGACGAGATTGATGCCCGACTGATAGCCTTGTATGGAGAGAGAATGCAGCCTGCTCCTTATAAACTACGAAGCGAATCCATCCTCATTCTCAAGCAGAAGCGTACGGTGTTACGCCAGCTCAAGAAGCAACTTGTGGCTACACGGAACCTCAAAAGCTCAATGGAAGTCCTGCCTTTCTTTGACCCCAAATGCAAGAAAACCATTGAAAAAACAATCGTATTTCTTGAAAAACAAATCAAGGGGATGGAGGAAGAACTGGCCTCTTTGGCACAAGGTGAGTACAAGAAACAGATGGACTTGCTCACTTCTATCAAAGGTATCGGTGTCACACTGGCAACTGCACTTATCGTAGCTACAGGTGGATTTACTTACTTTAATAATGCCAAGCAACTGACCCGATACTTGGGTCTGTCGCCCACTTACCAGCAATCCGGTACGTCAGTCAATGTTAAAGGTCACATCAACCGAAACGGGGATTCAAGCCTCAGAAGCCAACTTTATGTAGCGGCGTTCTCGTCACTCAGATGTAATGCCGAATGTAAGGCCTGTTTCGACCGTTTGCGATCTAACGGCAAGCCTGGTAAACTGGCGGTCATTGCGGTCGCCAACAAGCTTGTAAGGCAAGCCTTCGCTGTTGTCACTCATGGAAAGCCCTATGTCGACGGGTTCATATCTGAAAAGCCATAACAGCTCCTGCGGAGGGAACGCCATGCGGCAAGGGGCTGAGCAGTCAGCCCCGACGAGCTTTACATGTACGATAACTTGCATAATTATGCTAATTATTGTTAACCATATTCAGTTTTTATATTATAATTCATATCTTATCCTTATTATTATTGTCGTTATCTTGCAGCGCAGCCTTTATGTTGCGCATCAGTCCGTCGTATTTCGCACGCTTTACGGCACTGCCTTTGAACAGTCGCCGATAGTCGTCCACGGTCAGTGATGTCCATTTTTCACGTGTCATGTTGAGCAGTTCTTCGCGAGGGCGGAGCTGTTCTTCAGTTGTGCCCTGCGCAAACCTGTTCCACGGACAGGCGTCTTGGCAGCGGTCGCAGCCATAGATGCAGTTGCCCATCTTGCCGGCGTATTCCTGCGGGATGTCGCCCCGGTTTTCTATGGTCAGGTAAGAGAGGCAGCGGTCTGAACAGAACTCTGTGCACCGGCTGTTGTCTGTCAGATGCAGGGCGCCGGTAGGACAGGCGTCTGTGCAGGCATGACAGTTGCCGCAACGTGAGGGCAGGGGAGTGTCATATTCAAGTTCTGCGTTGACAAACAGCTCTCCGAGGAAGAACATGCTGCCGGCATGGGGGATTATGAGCTGATGGTTGCGCCCAATCCAGCCAAGTCCGGCCTTCATCGCCCAATAACGCTCAAGCACGGGAGCCGTGTCGCAGAAGGCGCGGAAGGAGGGAAATTGAGAATTGAGAATTGAGAATTGAGAATTATGATTACTCTGTTTTTGGGTGACGTGGGGATTATTTAAGTTTTGGGCATGTGAGGATTGGGAGGTGGCATTTGCGCTGCATGGCTTATCTGATTTGGGGAGTGTTGCCGTCTGTGCGGCGTTGTTGTCTGTGCGTTCAGTCAGTCCGAGTGTTGAGGCCAGCTTGCGCAGCTTGTCTTTCATTATGTAGTGATAGTCTTGGCCTAAGGCGTAGGCGGCTAATTGTGGCTCGTCGGCAGGTATTCTGCTCGACGGAGCATAGCTGAGCGCAACGCAAACAATGCTCTTTACGCCGGGCATGAGCAGCTGCGGATTGAGCCTCTTGTCTGTGTTTGCAGCCATATAGTCCATGCCGGCATGACCTTTACGGCCGAGCCATGCCGTAAACCTTGCCGCCTCCTCAGCGTCAACAGGCTCAGCCTTGGCTATGCCACAAGCAAAAAAGCCGAGGTTGTGTGCCTCGGCTTTTATCTTTTCACTCGAAAGTCTTAAATTCATATCCCTGTTCTTTTAGCCATTTCAGTGCCTCCGGCAGAGCGTATCTCAGTTTGTCGATGCTCTTCAGCGAGTCGTGAAACGTGATGATAGAGCCGTTGCGCGTGTATCGCTTCACGTTTTTCAGCACGTCTTCGGCTGTAAGCCATTTGCTGTAGTCGCGTGTAACGAGGTCCCACATTACGATGCGGTATTTGCGCCCCAGCCAAAAATACTGTTCCCACAGCATCCAGCCGTGCGGCGGTCTGAACAGATGCGCATTGATAAGGCGGTTGGCCTTCTCGGTGTTTGCGCTGTAGGCTTTGGTAGAATGTTTGAAACCGCCCCAGTGGTTGTATGTATGGTTGCCCACCTGATGGCCTGCTTCAACAATTTGTTTGAACAGCTCGGGATATTTTCTTACGTTGTCGCCAACCATGAAGAATGTGGCATGGGCTCCATATTCGGCAAGAGTCTTGAGGATAAATGGCGTAGATTCGGGTATTGGACCGTCATCGAAAGTCAGATAAACTGCCTTCTCGTTTTTATCCATTCTCCATGTTGCCCTCGGGTAAAGCCAACGTAGCCATTTGGCCGGCTGTTCTATAATCATCTTTCTTCTTTTTCTTTCTGATGTTAAGCGTTATTTAAATTGAAAAATGAATCAAATTGGGAATTGAAAGTTGAGACAGGAGAAATAAATTTCAGCGTCAGCCAATTATGTTTAGCCCCGTTAGGCCCTCCTCTCATATCCAACGTTTTAGCTTATCAGCTGTGTCAGACCGTGAGAGTAATCATAATTTTCAATTCTCAACTCTCAATTCTCAATCATAAATCATTCTTCGCCCATCAGGCGTCCGCCCTTGCTTTGATAAGTGGCGGCGTCTGCGTTGAACTGTTTCATTAGGCTTGCTGCCCATTTGTTGTCAACCATGTGAGCTATGTCTATACAAGAGTTCATGACGTACAGGTGCATCATGCAATCCTGCTGCGACTGCATGAAACGGCTTCCGCTGAGCGAGTTGTACCACACCATGTACTGATGAGCATTCTTGAACACAGAGTTGATAACCTGTTTAGCCTTAGCTTTGTTGCCCAGCAGAGCGTAAGCCTTGGCAATGTCTATACCGCCGCTGAGATAGTTCATCGGCACATTGTATTCAGGCAGAACCTTCTCGGCATAAGCCAGGGCTTTGGCAGCCTTGTCTTTCTTGCCTTCCTGTATCAGGTTGAGCGCGAGCTGTGCAAATAGGCGTCTGTGTGTGTAGCACATGCGCATTACAGTCTCGTCGAGATACAGTCCTTTCTTGTCAAGACCTCCGAACTTGAAGCGTGTCATCAGGTTTTTGTAAACACGCTCAGTGTCAAAGTTCTTCATGCCCGGAGCATTTGTAGTGAAAGGAGTGATGCGGTTGGCAAGACCTTCCTGAATGAAGTTGTCGCCAAGGTTCATGTAGTTTTCGTCGCCAACGGTTATTGCTACGTATACCGGACGGGTCCAGTTGCACTGTGAAATCATCTCGAGCATCATCAGGTCGCCCTTATAGAGAGCGTTCTTGCCTTTGAGCGAAATGACCATCTTGTCAGGTATTGAGTCGCTCGCCATCATCATGCCGCTCTTTCTTACGGCCTCTTTGTCTATAGTCAGATACAGAGTGTCGGTAGGAATTACGTGCATGTCGTCCTTTCCGTCGCGTACCCAGTGCTTAAGAATGTTCTTAACCTCAAACGGATTGTCGCCCAATGTGGCCTTTGCCTCTTTCGGGTTAGTCTTATAGAAGTCAAGAATCTGCTGCTTGAGTTCAGGGACAACTTCTATATACTCGTTGGTGCCTGAACAATAGTCGAGTCGCGGCCATGTGATAGGCACTGACGGAGAGTTGTAAGCCTGACGGCACATCTGGTCGATATACCAGTCGGTCTGCAGATAGCTCAGGTTGCAGACGCGTGCGTCTGTCCTTGTACCTTCAACCTCCTGATTGTACCAAAGTGGGAATGTGTCGTTATCTCCGTTGGTGAATATTATCGGGTTACCCTTATCCTGCATTGACATCAGATAGTTCTGTCCGAAGTCGCGGCATGTGTAGCGTCCGCTGCGGTCGTGGTCGTCCCATGTCTGGCTTGCCATCTGTATAGGAACGAGCAGGCAGAGGATTGAAACCACTGCAGATACGGCTGTACCGTTGAGTTTTAGTCTCTTCAGCAGGTCGATTATTGCAGCAACACCAATACCGCACCATATTGCATAGGCATAGAACGAACCGGCATAAGCATAGTCGCGCTCACGCGGCTGCATAGGTGTCTGGTTAAGATATATGACGATGGCCAGACCTGTCATGAAGAACAGGAAGAACACTACCCAGAACTGGCGTATGCCTCGCTGTCCGCGGTAAGCCTGCCAGAACAGACCGATGAGGCCGAGCAACAGCGGCAGACAATAGAATACGTTGTGTCCCTTGTTCATCTTCAGGTCATCAGGCAGTTTGCTCTGGTCGCCCAGACGCCAGTTGTCGAAGAATGGAATACCTGAAATCCAGTTGCCGTGCTCAAGTTCGCCGTTACCCTGGATGTCGTTCTGACGGCCTGCAAAGTTCCACATGAAGTAACGCCAGTACATGAAGTTGCACTGATAAGACAGGAAGAAACGTATGTTCTCAAACTGTGTAGGCATCTTCACTGTAACAGGTTCGCCACAGCGGTCGTAAGGCACCTCTGTGCCGTCTACACCGCCCATCCAACTTTCGTATGCGCTGGCATGAGCAGCATCCCACATACGCGGGAATACCATGTTTTGTGCATAAACATAGTCGTTCTTATAGCGTACTATGAAGTAAGAGTCTTTCTCGTCCTTCGAAGCTTTTTCCTTACGCTGATATATAGGTGCGCCCTGTTTCATGCGAGGTTTGCAATATTCACCGTCGCGGTCAAACTGCACCTGTGATGTGTAAGCCTGTCCGTAGAGCAGCGGGTTGTCGCCGTACTGATCACGGCTGAGGTAGCTTCCCAGGGTGAAAATGTCCTCAGGAGAGTTCTGATCCATAGGCGGGTTGGCCGATGATCTGATAACAATGAGGGCATAGCTTGAATATCCGATCATAAGCATAAGCATGCACAGCAGAGCTGTGTTCTTGATGCGTGAGCTTACGAGCAGATTCTTGCCGCGTTTCCATTTGAGTACGAACCAAAGAATGGCCAAAACAATAACACCTATGATGAATGCAGAGATGCCGAAACCATAGAACGGCACACCGAGCATTGCAACTGAAAGCAGGAACGAAATGTTCTCGCGCTTTAGGTCTTTGTTGGTGTAGCTTTCGTAGATGGCCCAAATGACAATGGCTACGAGCAGTATGATGTAGATTATCTCGCCTGTGTTAAACGGGCAGCCCAGCACATTGACGAAGAACAGCTCGAACCATCCTCCAACCTTGATGATGCCCGGAACAACGCCGTAAAGAATGGCTGCAACGAGCACAAACGATATTACGAGGGCTATGAGAGAACCCTTGAGGTTGGCGTTGGGGAACTTGCGGTAATAGAACACCAGGACAATGGCCGGAACACAAAGAAGGTTGAGCAGGTGGACACCGATACTCAGTCCGGTCATGTAGGTGATAAGCACAAGCCAACGGTCGCTGTGAGGCTCGTCAGCATGGTCTTCCCATTTAAGAATAAGCCAGAACACAATGGCGGTGAACGCTGATGAGTAGGCATAAACCTCGCCCTCAACGGCGCTGAACCAGAATGTGTCGCTGAATGTATATATAAGTGCTCCCACAAGGCCGCTGGCCTCGATGGCGATGAGCTTTGACGTTGTCAACTGGCTCCAGTCTTTCAGAATCAGCTTGCGTGTAAGGTGCGTGATTGTCCAAAACAGGAACATGATACATGTTGCGCTGAGAAGAGCGCTCATTGTATTAACCATGCGTGCCACCTGTGACGGATCGCTGGCAAACTGAGAGAACAGATTGGCTGTGAGCATAAAGAACGGTGCGCCGGGCGGGTGACCGATTTCTAACTTATACCCCGTTGTGATAAACTCCGGGCAGTCCCAAAAACTGGCTGTCGGCTCAATGGTGCTACAATATACGAAGGCTGCAATGAGAAACGCTACCCAGCCAAAGATATTGTCCACTAATTTAAATTGTTTCATTGAATGCTATTGTTTTTTGAGTTTCAAATTTCAATAAAATACGTGCAAAGATAATGCAATTAATAGACAATGCAAAATAAATTAATTTGTTTTAATATTATCTTGAATTTGTGTAACTGCCTAAGACATAACATGTTGGGTGATTTTTCAGGCTCTGTTACACTGCTTTTTACATGCAATATGGCTTATCTGTTTTACTCGTATATATGTAACTTTTTGATATTCAGTGTATTATGCGTTAATGGTATGAGCTGAACCTATACAAATATCTCCACGCCGTAGATGATAAGCGCGTAGCGCAGGAATTTTCCGATGATGATGCTTATGATGGTTATTATAACGTTTGAGCGCATAAGTCCGAGCACAATCGTTATGCCTTCGCCTATTACCGGAAGAAAAGAGAAAAAGCCCATCCAGGCTCCGCGCCCTGCCATGAACCGTTGGGCGCGGTCGAGTTCTTTCTTCTTTACATGCAGATATTTCTCAATCCAGTCAATGCGTCCGAGCATGCCGATGCCGTAGTTGAGCATGCTTCCGAGAACGTTGCCTATTGTACCGTAGATTACGAGCGACCATGGGTCAAGACCGGCTGCGAGAAGCGCAAGCATTACAACTTCGCTGCTAAGCGGAAATATACTGCCTGCAAGAAATGCCGAGATAAGCATGCCTGCGTATCCGTAGTTGGTGAGAATGTCTATCAGGGAATCCATAAATTATAAACTGTTAATCCTAATGTGCATACCGCAAGACAACAGAATGTGATGTTGGTTGTCTTGGTGTTAGTCAGGGCAATATAGTGTGCCACCAGCGCGCTTGAGTTGATTATCATTATGCTGAGCAACGGCTTGATATGCTGTGGCTGCAGTATGATGAAGATGAATGTGAGCGCGTTCATTGTGATGAATATCTCATAAATCATCCTTATCCTTATCTTGTCTTTGTAGCTGTTGCGCATAAAATGGAACATTCCGATAATGGCGATTATCGTTATGTAGGCAAATGTGACTATGTTGTGGATATTGCTGAAGTCATATTGGAACAATGGCGCGAATTCGGCAATCGACTTGATGTGTGCAAGCAGCAGGTCGGCTGTTCCGTTGAATATGAACCAGCCGGCTAAAAACCAGTATGGCGCTGTAAGGCCTATGAGCGACGCCAACAACAGACGTATGTTGAACGTCATCAGATTAGCCCGCATCATAATCCAAAGGAATGGAACAAAAAATAAAATCTGAATGAAGAATACGCTGGCTATGCCGATAAAGAAAAAGGCATAAAACACCAGACCTTGCGCCCGCTTGTTCTGGTAGCACTTGAACAAAATAAGATAGGCGGTGATTACGCAAAACTGCACAACCCACACGTCGGTTGAATTGAACAAGAATGCTGCCATGAGCGTTAGCGCCATGAATGAACACGACACCATGCGGCTGTAAATCCTTATGAGCGAGTTGCTGTTGTTAAGCTCCACCATAAGATAAGCAGAAAGGCCGAACAGCAAGAAATGCAAGTAAAGCTGATTTGCGATTAATCCTCCTGCAAGCCATACAGCAACTGAATATATGGCAGTTATCGGTAGCGAAAAACGGCTTTCTGCTATTTTGTTCTGTAATCTTTTTACCACGTCTGAAAATCTTATTATATATAATAAGGAAATAAAATATATAGTATGTGTTTAACTGCAACACATCTTTTTATAAACGTTCCCGCCGGAGCGGGAACGTTGAATGTTTATACTTACTGCTTAATTTTCAGTTTTAGAGGTCTTGGCCTATGTCGCTGCGGAAGTATTTGTCGGTAAACTGTATCTTCTGTGCTTCCTTGAACGATTTTTTCAAGGCTTCTTCCTTGTCTTTTCCATAAGAGCTTACTGCAATGACGCGTCCGCCGGCAGTAACTATTTTGCCGTCTTTCTGGGCAGTTCCTGAGTGGAACACAATGCTTCCCTCAACATCGTTGATGCCGCTGATGGGATAGCCCTTTACGTATTTCTCCGGATAACCGCCGCTTACGAGCATTACACATACTGCTGCACGCTCGTCAAATTCTATCTTGCGCTTGTCGAGGTCGCCGTTGGCAACGCCTTCAAACAGGTCAACAATGTCGCTCTTCAGGCGGAGCATTACGCTTTCAGTCTCAGGATCGCCCATGCGGCAGTTGTATTCAATCACCATCGGGTCGCCGTTTACGTTGATAAGACCGAAGAAAATAAAGCCTTTGTAGTCGATACCCTCTTCTGCAAGTCCGTTTACTGTAGGACGTATTATGCGGTCTTCAACCTTCTGCATCCATTCCTTTGTTGCGAAAGGCACCGGAGACACGCTGCCCATTCCGCCTGTGTTAAGACCTGTGTCGTGCTCACCGATACGCTTGTAATCCTTTGCCTCAGGCAGAATCTTATAGTTCTTGCCGTCTGTAAGGATGAATACAGAACACTCTATACCGCTCAGGAACTCTTCGATGACTACATTTGCCGAAGCGTTGCCGAACATTCCATCGAGCATTTCCTTAAATTCTTTCTTTGCCTCTTCAAGAGTAGGAACAATCAGAACGCCCTTTCCTGCGCACAGACCGTCGGCTTTGAGTACGTAAGGAGGCTGAAGCGTTTCGAGAAATTTCAGTCCTTCCTCTATTGTCGTGCCGTTGAATGTCTTATATTTTGCTGTCGGTATGTTATGACGCTCCATAAATCCTTTGGCAAAATCTTTTGAGCCTTCGAGTACGGCGCCCTGTTTTGACGGTCCTATCACCGGTATGTTTGCAGTGCGTGCGTCATTTTTGAATTCGTCGTAGATGCCTTTAACCAGGGGATCTTCAGGTCCTACGACAACCATGTTGATACCTTTCTCTACAGCAAAGTCCTTCAGTGCGCTGAAGTCGTCGGCTTTGATGTCAACATTCTCGCCAACGCTGGCTGTTCCGGCATTACCCGGAGCTATATATAGTTTTTCAACCTTATTGCTTTGGGCTATTTTCCATGCAAGAGCATGTTCGCGGCCGCCTCCGCCCAATAATAATATCTTCATTTTATGATAAGATTTATATTGTTTTACTTAAGATAATCCTCAAAATATTGTGTTATTCGCTCATGCAGGTGCACGCTTTGGTGTCCCATCATGTTGTGTCCCTCACCGGGATATACAAAGAAGTCGGGCTGTGTGCCTGCTTCAATGCAAGCCTTGAGGAATGAAATGGCGTGTTGCGGAACAACGGTCGGGTCATCTGTACCTATTATTATCTGCAGTTTTCCTTTCAGGTTCTTTGCCTTGTTTATCAGACTTGTCTCTGCATATCCTTCAGGATTAGCCTGCGGAGTGTCCATATAGCGCTCACCGTACATCACCTCATACCATTTCCAGTCGATGACAGGACCTCCGGCAACACCTACCTTGAACACGTCGGGATAGGTAGTCATGAGCGATGTTGTCATAAATCCGCCGAAGCTCCAGCCGTGAACGCCGAGTCGGGTGGTGTCAACGTATGCAAGACTCTTAAGATATTCAACGCCTTTTATCTGGTCTTTCATCTCTTCAACACCGAGATGACGGAATGTAGCCTGCTCGAAGTCACGTCCGCGGTCGCATGATCCTCTGTTGTCGAGGATAAAGAGCAGATAGCCCTTTTGAGCCATGTATGTTTCCCATCCGCGACTTGCGTAGTGCCAGCGTGCCTCCACGTTGCGTATGCCCGGGCCTCCGTATACATATACTATAGTAGGATATTTCTTGTTCGGGTCGAAATTCACCGGCTTAACCATTCTGTAATACAAGTCGGTTGTACCGTCGGCAGCCTTGATTGTTCCGCAAGAATATTCAGGCACGTTGTATCCCTTCCATGGGTCGGCAGCAGTAAAATAGTTTACGTTCTTGGCGTTCTCCGTGCTTATGATGTTTATCTTACGTGGAACGTCAGGCTCGCTGTAGTTGTCGTAAATATATTTTCCTGTGCTTGACAGAATTATGTCACAATGGCCTCCTGCGCCGCGTGTAGTTGCATGGAATCCTTTTCCGTTGTCAAGAAGAGTACGCTTGCCTGTCTCGATGTTAACCATGTAAAGGTTGTTCTGTATCGGGCTGCATTCTGTTGAAAGAATTATTGCACTTTTCTTCGACTTGTTGAATCCTGCGAGGTCGAGCACAACCCATTTGCCGCTTGTAATCTGCTTTAGCTGTTCGCCTTTTGTGTTGAACAGGTACAGATGGTTGTAACCGTCTTTCTCGCTCTGCAGTATAAACTTGCTGTCGTCCCATGGCAGGAATGTTATCGGTGTCATAGGATGAACATATTTGTCGTTGTGCTCCTTGTATAGAGTCTCCAGCTTGTCGCCGGTAGCAGCGTCATAGCTTACCAGCTGCATGTCGGTCTGGTCGCGGTTAAGTTCAATCATATATACCTTCTTGCAGTCGGGGCTCCATGCTATGTTGGTGAAATAGCGGTCGGTCGGGTCGCCGGCTTTCAGGTATATTGTCTTTCCTGTTTTCAGGTTATATACGCCCACCGTTACCTTATGGCTCGTTTCGCCTGCCATAGGATATTTTATTGGAGTCTCGGTAGCAATGCGTGTGTCGATGTTTACTAACGGATAGTCGGCAACCATGCTCTGATCCATGCGATAGAAAGCCAGACTTTGTCCGTCGGGACTCCAGAATGTGCCTTTGTAAATGCCGAATTCATCGCGGTGTACGCTCTGTCCGTAAACTATCTCCCTGCTTCCGTCGGTTGTCAGCTGTGTTGTCTTGCCTTCACCGTTGGTGACAAACAGGTTGTCGTCTTTTACAAAAGCCACGGCCTTAGACGCTGCGTTCCATTCTGCGAAGTTTTCTCCTTCACAGTTCTGACGCCACATCACCTTCTTTGACTTAAAGTCGATGAGCATACGCTCTTTCTTGCCTGTGATAAGTACAAGCGACTTGTTGGGATAGGGGAATGACGCATAGAATAAGTGACGAATTTTTGTACTGTCGTCGGTTCCTGCCCATTTGTTGATGTCGTCAACCGTGAACATCACTGTCTCCTTGCCGTTCTGCTTGTTTACCAAGCTGCATTCGTCAGTGTTTCTTCTCACGAGTTGGTCACCCCACCATGTCAGATACCTGTTCTTAGGCACCATGTTGTGGTAATTGTTACCGCCGAAGTTAAGGTCTTCGAGGGTAAACTGTTTTTGGGCATTTACAGCTGTTGTTGTTATCATCATAAGTAATGAAAATAAACCCAATTTGGCTAAAGCCGCAATATTATTGTGTTTCATACTCAAAACGTTTTACGGTTGTCGCGTTTGCCTTTGTTGTCTTTAAATCCTTTTCTGCCTTTACGTCCGCCTCTGTCGCCGTTGTCGTCGAAGTTGCGGCCTTTGCGTTTGTCGTAGCCAAACTCCTTATGGTCGTCAAAGTCTCTGCGCTCGCGTCCCGGTCTTCTGCGTTCACGTCCGCCGTCGTTGCTGTCTTTGAACGAAATCTTATGGAATTTGAATGTACGGATGTCGCCTTCCTCGTTGTCCTCTTCCTCTGTAATACGTTTTTTGAATTCGCGGTTCTTCTTGAAACGGTGCTTGTCGGCCATGGCACGTTTCTCTTCTTCAGTCTTGAGGATATTGCCTTCGCTTCTGAAGTCTTTCAGTTTGCCGTCGAATATCTGATATTTACGGAATTCACATTCAAGCGAACCGTTGTAAAGAGGAATCTTTATTGACGGTTTCAGGCCAATCTGGTCGAAACACTCCTCACGATAGCTAAGCACCCATGCGTCGTTCTCTTTAAACTGATGTTTCAGAACGTCGCCTATTGTGCGGTAAGTGCCGAGCAGGTCAGGTGTTGAAATCCTTTCGCCGTATGGCGGATTTGTCACCATGATAGCCTTTTCTGCGGGCTGTTTAAAGTTCTTTATGTCAGCCTGTTCGATAGTTATACATTTTGTCATGCCTGCAGCCTTAACATTTAGACGTGCTTTTGTAACGGCGGCAAGGTCGATGTCATAGCCATATATGTGGTGAGTGAATTCGCGCTCATTAGAGTCGTCGTTATATATTCTGTCAAACAGGTCGCGGTCAAAGTCGGGCCATTTCTCAAAAGCATATTCTTTTCTGAACAGTCCCGGTGCCATATTCTGTGCTATCAGGGCAGCCTCTATTGGCAGTGTTCCTGATCCGCACATCGGGTCGATAAAGTCGGTTTCGCCTCTCCAGCCTGTCATAAGAATCATTCCGGCTGCAAGCACTTCATTCAACGGAGCTTCAACCGACTCCTGTCTGTATCCTCTTCTGTGGAGACTTTCGCCACTCGAATCGAGCGACAGTGTGCACTGGTCTTCAGCGATGTGCATGTTCAGACGGATGTCCGGATTGGCAACTGAAATGTTTGGACGTTTTCCAAATTTTTCACGGAACTGGTCAACTATGGCATCCTTAACCTTGTAAGACACAAATTTTGAGTGTCTGAATTCTTCAGAGAACACCACAGAATCAACAGCAAAGCTCTTTTTCAGGTCGAGATACTGTGTCCAGTCTATTTTCTTTATTTCGTCGTACACTTTGTCGGCAGTATCAGCCTTGAAGTGTGCAATGGGTTTTAATATTCTTATAGCCGTATGCAACTGAAAGTTAGCACGATACATCATTTCTTTGTCACCGGTGAACGACACCATGCGTCGTCCTGTCTGCACATTGTTAGCTCCAAGCTCTGTCAGCTCTTGTGCCAAAACGGGCTCCAGGCCCATGAATGTTTTGGCGATGAGTTCAAATTCTTGTTCCATTATAAAGGTTTTTCTTTGTTATTTTGCGAGTGGTTTTATTGGATTAATTTGATTTCTTGTATTTCTTTGTCTGCGGTTCCATGTCTTCTGTTATCCAGATGTTTGCACCAACTATACATCCTTTGCCTATAGTAACACGTCCGAGTATGGTGGCGTTTGAATAAACGATGACATTGTCTTCAAGGATAGGATGCCGCGGAATTCCTTTGATAGGGTTGCCGTTGTCGTCTAACGGAAAACTCTTTGCGCCTAGCGTTACGCCCTGATACAGTTTGACGTTGTTTCCGATAATGCAGGTGGCTCCTATCACAACGCCAGTGCCGTGGTCGATGGTGAAGTGATGTCCTATCTGTGCTGCCGGGTGAATGTCGATGCCGGTTTCTGAATGTGCCATCTCTGTAATTATTCTCGGTATTAGGGGTACGCCAAGTTTCACAAGTTCATGAGCTATTCTATAGTTCACCAATGCCTTTATCACGGGATAGCATGATATTATTTCGCCACGGCTTTCAGCTGCAGGGTCGCCATTGTAGGCCGCTTCAACGTCTGTCGCCAATATTGCTCTTATCTCCGGCAGCCGTTCAATAAGTTTTGTTGCCAGCTCGTCGGCTTTATTTTTGTAATGCGTCAGAAAGTCTGTTGCCGAATCGTAGCTTTGAGTATCTACAAAGCATAATCCGGCGGCAATCTGGTCTGACATCAGTTTATGAAGTCGCTCGATGTTAACTCCGATATGGTATTTGATGGTTCTGACATTTATCGTTGACTTACCATAATAACCCGGAAAAAGTATAGAACGTGAGAGTTCTATAATTTCTTTAAGAGCTTTTCCTGAAGGGAGCGGGTCGCCGTCCCTATGCTGATGGAACAATTCTTTTAACGATTCCGGCTGTGACAGCCGTTCGACTGTCGTGGTAAGAATCTTCGTTAAATTATCAGTGCTCATGTAATTTACATTATCAATAATTTCTGCAAAATTAATTGATTTATTATTAAAAGCCAAATTTTTTTTACTTTTATTCCGTTTAGGTTTTTCTAAGTTGTCGAATGTCGCTGTTTATCGGACTTTCGCAGGTGTAATGTTATGTTTCTCCGTATGTGTTTTTTCGTGCGTTTTGTATTGTCCGCCATTGCCGTAGGGCATAATTAGTGTGCTGCAATGTTTTTCGTATTGTAAAAAAACATACAGATTTGTTTTGTTCTGCTCATAACTTGCATTATCTTTGCATCTCAAAAAATGATGGCGTCGGCATAGTGTGGCATGTTGCCGTATGATAGTCCGGCGCAGTTTTTATTCTCGTTTTTATTGTTTTTTAGGTGATATGGATTGGATACACGGCATAATTGAGCATACGCAATTTCCTTTATTGACGGCATTTCTATTGGGCCTTATCGTGGCTCTTCATCCGTGCCCGTTGGCAACTAACATAGCTGCCATCGGATATATAGCGCGTGACATGGCCGATCGGCGCCGCGTTTTCCTTAACGGGCTGTTCTACACCTTCGGGCGCATGTTGGCCTATTCATTGCTTGGCGCAGTTCTTATCATAGTTCTCCGTAATGGCGTTGACATGCTTTCGCTTGGCAACTGGTTCAGCGAGTGGGGCGAGCGTCTGCTGGCTCCTGTGCTTATTGTCATCGGACTGTATTTCATATTGGGCCATTTGATTCATAAGCACGAACATTGTCCCGACGTGCATTCGCGTGGTCGTCGTTTTCATGGCGCCGGCGGAAGCATGGCTTTGGGTGTGCTACTGGCCCTGTCGTTCTGTCCTGAGAGTGCCGTGGTATATTTTGGCATGCTCATGCCTCTGTCTGTTGAGTCTCACGGCGGTTTCATGCTGCCAGTAGTATTCTCTTTGGCTACTGCCATTCCTACAGTACTCATGGCGTGGGGCGTTGCTTATGGCCTGTCAGGGCTGTCTGCTATGAAAGAGCGCATGCATGTGCTTCAGCGCTGGGTAAGCATTGTCGTAGGCATAATGTTTGTCGGTGCCGGCTTGTTCTGCATGTTTTTCTGATGCGTTCTTGTCCGGTTGCTTATGTGCGTCAGCGTTTATGCTGATTGTCAAAACTGATGTTTACATATTCAAAGCCCATGGCCTTTAGCATCTGTTTAAATTGTCTTTGGGCATTTTCCCGTGCGTTTTCAATGTTTTCTTTTGTCAGGCATCTCGCTTTCATCTTAACGTAGGCACGTTTATACATTTCGGCTCTGTCTTTGTCGCTCCATGATCCCGACTCGAAGAACGATTTTGTGCGGGCTTCGTCAATGAAGTTTTCGTCTAGCAGTTTGATGTCCGGCAGCGTTATGTTCAGCGTGTCGTTGTCGGCTTTAATCCAGTCGTTCCTTGTTTCACGCATGTCAAAGCCAAGTCGCAGTGTGCCGTAATATATGCGTATCAGTTCATCGTCCTTGAAGAAACCTTTTCTTACGGTGTCGACCATTTCTTCGTCTTCAATCGACAGAAACTCCCATTCGCCTATTTCTTTCATCGCCAGCACCTGTGTCGGTGTTATGTCTATCTTGTCGTTTACATAAACAGAAGTCTTGTTGTCCTTGCAGGCTCTTACAAGATATGCCGACGCTATTATGGCAACGATAATGACTATGAAGATTATCGAGAGTTTCAGTCTTCCAATCATTTTCCACAGACTTGTCCATCTGCTCTTCTTGCGGCGGTAGTTATTGTTGAATTCTTCCATTTTCGATAGTGTTATTGTCAAGAATCATCGGCAGGTCGCTGTCGGTGAATTTCTTTCTGAACGTTATGGTTATGTTTTCCTCCTTGTATCCCATCTTGGTTATCATGGGTATCAGGGCATGCGCGGCACTCTCCTTGGCCATGTCGAGTATTCCCAACCGTGGTATGCTGCTTATTATTGCGGCACGTCCCTGTTTCTCATAGTTTGCCATCTCGGCGTCGCTGAAGTTTGACCTCATAAGCGACACGTGCTTCTTTATCTCGTTGTGGTCAATGCGGCTGCTGGTAAGTTCCACCTTTGGGTCTGGCAGAATTATCTCTATTTTGTCGCCGCTGCGCTTAACGTTCTTTTCAGAGAAGTTGCCGAAGTCGATATACGCTTTCAGCGTTGCGTCTATCGGTATTGCAATCTTTCTTGTTGTGAGCGGTACGGAGAAATCGAACTTCTGCTGCAGGAACGAGCCTTTCAGTTTCACCTGGTCGTCGTGGGTTACAATCTTGTGAACCTGATATTCTGCCGTGTACAGCTTGGCGCATTTCTTTATCTGCATCACCATAACCGGTATGGTGTCTATCTTTTCGGCCTGTTTCTCTTCCGCTTTCCTGCCTGAGCATGCCGAAAGCATCATTGCCGCGAGTGCGATATATAATATTATTGTTTTCATACTTGATTACAAAGTTAAGCAAAAAAGTTATAATTCTGCTGTTGTGGGCCTTTTATTTTTTTATTTTGTTATGTTTATTTGCCATATAAGTATGTGTATTTTACTCATTGTGTTACATTTGTATCAAAAATAAGGCTCGTTTAGTTGTTTTTATTTTGTTCTTCATTCTATTTACATTATCTTTGCATGCATAAATTTTAAAATACTGAAATGAAATTAACGCACACATTGATTTTTATGGCGCTTATTTCAGTTGCTGCTGTATCCTGCAGTGATAAAAAGCAGACAGGCAACATAATAGCCCATAAACCCGTTAAGAAGGCTCCTTCGGCACCCGTTAAAATGCAGAATTCTGATTTTGAAGATGCAGTGAGCTGGATAGGAAGTTCATATAAAGTTAAGATTAACCGAAAGTCTGATCCCGGTTTGTCGATGATTGTCGACGACAGTGGCAATAAATATTATGACAACGTTATAGAGGTTAGCGTTATCCGTCCCGACGGAACAGAGTTCTTTAAGCGTAAGTTCACTAAGTCGGATTTTTCTTCGTATGTTGATGATGATTATGCCAAGAAGAGCGCATTGCTCGGTATTGTACTCGAAAAGGTCGAGGGCGACAACCTTAAGTTTGCGGCCAGCGTGGGCGCTCCCGATGTGCTCAGCGACGACTATGTGCCGCTCATCATAACTGTTTCGCGCACCGGAAATGTAAGCATACAGAAGGACAACCGCCTTGACTCTAACAACGATCAGCCCGATGAAGAAGACGAGGGCGTATAAGCTTGTGTAAAATACTGATATTCAATATGTTGTAAAAGGCCATCTTTTAGATTGTAAAAGGTGGCCTTTTATATGCTGAAAGCATACCTTTTAGTCGCTAAAAGGCATGCTTTTGCATTTTTGATAAATACGTTTATATGTATTGCTGTTTATTTTCGTTGTCTGAACTCGTGTGGAGTTATGTCGGTTATGCGCTTGAAGAACTTGCAGAAGAAACTCGGATTAGGAAAATTTAGTTCATCTGCAATCTGCGCAATAGGTGTGTTGCCGTATTTCAGCATAATCTTTGCGTTGGTTATCAGTGCGCGGTCAATCCATTCTTTGGCAGTTATTCCGCTGGTTTCTTTTATCACCACGCCAAGATACCTTGGAGTAACGCACATCTTGTCGGCATAGAATGTCAGTGCGTGTTCTGTTTTGTTGTATGTGCTTACAAGTTTTATAAACTTGTCGAACATCTCTCTGTTATGCGGTTTTTTAGTGTCTGATTTTTCTGTGTTTTTGTTTTTCAGAAATTTATAATAATATATCAGCGAATATATTATGCCGTCAATGGTTTCATCCGGATAGTTTTTTTGTTTTGCGATTTCCCATGCCGACAGAAACATCTTGTCAACAATGTCAATGTCGGTGTGTTCAGGTGTTGCAACGAAGTTATAGGCATTGCGGTTGTATTCGTCCGGTATGTTTCCGTTGAACACCATGTTCATTTTTTCGTTGCTGATCATCATGCCGCACATTTCAAAGTCATCTGAAAAATGATTAATCTGAATAATGCTGCCGGTTCCGATAAAGGCAATCGAGTTTTTGTTTAGTTTATAGTCTATCAAATTTATTGTTATGTTTGCCTCTCCTCCCTTAATGAATCCCAGTCGGCAGTCTTCTATAATGTAAGGTGTACCAATTTGTAGCAGATTGCTGAACAGCTTGTGTCCTGTGTGCAGCATGCCGATGTCTCTGCCTATAATCTGTAAGGCGTTTTGGGGCTCGTTGACATTTTCGAGCATAGACTTTATCTCGGAGAATGAAAAACGTTCAGGATACATGTTGTTAGTTTTCATAAAGTGAACTTTTTAGGTGCAAAAATAATGAAAATGCAGAATAAAGACAATAAATTACTCATATCTATAGTTTTTTTACGATATTTTAAGTACAAAAGGAACATTATATTGTGGCATAAGATAAGTTGTTTCGCCTTATAATTTGTTATCTTTGCATTGTGGTCATAATGCTGCAGCATGGCTTTAATTTTATTGGCCTTGTAACAGACAGTAGTATTCAAGAATATTAATTACACAAGAATAATGATAATATGAAACGTATATTGTTTTTTGTCATGTTGGTTTTTGCTGTCGTTCCGGCATTCACTCAGATCACTCTTGATGAGTGCCGTTCGTTAGCCCGTGCCAACTATCCGCTCATAAAGCGCTTCAGTCTGGTTGAGCAGAGCCGCTCGTTGTCGGTCAGCAACGCCTCCAAGGCATGGCTTCCGCAGGTTTCGCTCAGTGCCCGCGCGTCGTATCAGAGTGATGTTACTCGTATTCCGGTTGACATACCCGGCGTTGACATCAGTCCGCTGTCTAAAGACCAGTATGATGTCAGCGTGCATGTCAGTCAGCAGATTTACGACGGCGGCAGCGTCAGTTCGTCAAAGCGGCTGGCCGATGCACGCAGCGATGTAGAGCGCGAGAAGGTGAACGTTGCCATCTATGATGTCTATGAGCGTGTGGACCAGCTTTATTTCGGCATATTGCTCCTCGATGAGCAAATCAGACAGGTAAGGCTGCTTCAGGACGACTTGTCGTTGAGCAGTAAGTCTGTCAGCGGTATGCTGCGTGGAGGAGTGGCCAGTCAGACCGACCTCGATGCCGTTAAGGTTGAGCAGGTTAAGGCGCGGCAGTCGGAAACAAGTCTTCTTACCTCGCGCGCAACTTATCTTAAAATGCTTTCAACGTTTATCGGCAAGCCTCTCGGCGACAGTGTCAGTCTTGTGCGTCCTGATGAGGCTGACGTCAGTGTTGTGGTCAACAATCGTCCCGAACTTTCACTTTATAACGCACAGAACCGTCTGCTCGATCAGCAGCGCAATGTTCTCGACACATATCTGCGTCCCCGTGTAGGTCTGTTCCTGCAGGGCGGCTACGGCAATCCGGCACTTAACATGCTTAAAAACAAGTTTGAGGCTTATTATAAAGTAGGTGCCACACTTACTTGGAATTTCGGAAATCTTTATACCCGTGCCAACGACAAACGCAAGATTGACACCGACAGGCTCGGCATAGAGGCAGAGCGCGAGGCATTTCTTTTCAACACCGGGCTGCAGAGTGAGTTGCAACGCGGCAACATAGAGAGTCTGCGCCGCCAGATAAGCCAGGACGATGAGATAATCACGTTGCGTGAGCGCATACGTTCTAAGGCTGATGTGAAGGTGGCAAACGGCACTGAGACCGTAAACGAGATGCTGCGTGACATCAATGCCGTGAGCGAGGCAAGGCTCACAAAGGCCTTTCATGAGATACAACTTTTGCAGGAAATTTATAAACTTAAAAACATAAACAACTTTTAGCCGTATGAAGAAGTTACAGTTTATACTCTTGTCCATGGCCCTTGCTGCATGTTCTTCTGGCAGTTCCGACTATGATGCCACGGGCATGTTTGAGGCTACAGAGATAATAGTTTCAGCCGAGCAGAACGGTCGCCTGCTCTCGTTCAGCGTGGATGAGGGCGACCGCCTTCAGGCCGGCAGTCAGGTAGGGCTTATCGACACAGTGCAACTTCAGTTGCGCGCCTTGCAGCTCGGTGCCACAAAGGAGGTGTATGCCACACAGCGTCCCGACATAGAGACACAGATAGCCGCCACGCGTCAGGAACTGGCCAAGGCTGAGGCTGAGCAGCGCCGCTATGAGGCTCTCGTAAAGGACAATGCCGCCAACCGTAAGATGCTCGACGATGCCGTGAGCAACGTGCGTGTGCTGCGCCGCCGTCTTGCCGCTCAGCAGTCGTCGCTCGGCAAGAGCACTAGCAGTCTTAACAGTCAGATGACAGCCACCGAGATACAGCGCCGCGAGGTTATCGACCAGTTGCGCAAGTGCCATGTGGTGTCGCCCATAAGCGGCACCGTGCTCGAAACATATGCCGAGCAGGGCGAATATGCCACAACAGGCAAGCCCCTGTTTAAGATTGCCGATGTTGTCGACATGAAACTCAGGGCATACGTCACGGCAACTCAGCTCAATTCGATAAAGGTAGGGCAGAAAGTTAAAGTCTATGCCGACGAGGGCGAGGACAAGCGACGTGAATATCCGGGCGTGATAACGTGGATATCAGACAAGGCGGAGTTTACACCCAAGACTATACAGACGCGCGACGAACGCTCTAATCTCGTCTACGCGGTGAAGATTTCTGTAAGAAACACCGATGGTCTTATTAAAATAGGAATGTATGGCGATGTCAGGTTCTGATGCCGGTGGCATTGTATGGGCCGATGGTCTCTGCAAGAAATATGGCAAGACCGAGGCTCTCAGTCAACTCTCATTTAGCGTTGACGAGGGCGAGATATATGGTATAATCGGTTCCGACGGTGCCGGCAAGACCACTCTTTTCCGCATTCTCACCACGTTGCTGTTGCCTGATGAGGGCAAGGCATGCGTCGACGGACTTGATGTGGTGGCCGACTATCGTGACATACGTCGCCGCATTGGTTACATGCCGGGGCGCTTCTCGCTCTATCAGGATCTTTCGGTAGAGGAAAATCTAAAGTTTTTTGCATCTGTGTTCAATGCTACCGTTGAAGAAAATTATGCCCTTGTGGCCGACATCTACCGTCAGATAGAGCCTTTCAAGGACCGCAGGGCGGGCAAGCTGTCAGGCGGAATGAAGCAGAAACTTGCGCTCTGTTGTGCCCTTATCCATGCTCCGCGTGTGCTGTTCCTCGACGAACCTACAACGGGTGTCGACCCTGTGTCGCGCCGGGAGTTTTGGACCATGCTGAAAAAACTGCGTGATGAACACGGACTAACCGTGCTTGTGTCAACGCCATACATGGACGAGGCGTCGTGGTGCGACCGCATATCGCTGATGCAGGGCGGCCGCTTTATGCAGACCGACACGCCGCACGGTATTGTTGAGGTTTATGCCGAAAGGCTGTTTGCCGTGGTGGCTGCCGACATGCACGGACTTATGGCCGGACTGAAGGCCTGTCCGCTTGTGGCCACTTCGTTCTCGTTCGGTGCTGCTTATCATGTTACGCTCGCGCCCTGCGCAACCCCTGACGCCCTGCACTCGTGGCTCACAGCCAAGGGCTATGCCGAAGTGGGCATAACAGAGATAAGTCCTTCGGTTGAAGACTGCTTTATGGCATTAATGAAAACATCAGAAAAATGACAGACGAAAAAGTTATAATAGCCGAAAACCTCACAAAGCGCTTTGGCTGTTTTGTTGCCACCGACCATATATCCTTCAGCGTAAGACGAGGCGAGATATTCGGATTTCTTGGTGCCAACGGCGCCGGCAAGACCACGGCCATGCGTATGCTCTGCGGTCTGAGCCGTCCGTCTGAAGGCAGGGCTGTGGTGGCTGGCTTCGACGTTGCTTCGCAGGCAGAGCAGGTGAAGCGCCACATAGGCTACATGAGTCAGAAGTTTTCGCTCTACGACGACTTGACCGTGGCTGAGAATATGCGACTCTTCGGAGGCATTTACGGCATGGGGCGCAGACAGATTGCCGAACGTACCGACGATATGCTCAATGAACTAGGATTCAGCAATGAGCGCAACGCTCTTGTAAAGTCGTTGCCGTTGGGCTGGAAACAGAAACTTGCCTTTGCGCTTGCCATATTCCATGAGCCGGAGATAGTGTTCCTCGATGAGCCTACGGGCGGCGTAGACCCTGTTACGCGGCGCCGTTTCTGGGAGCAGATTTATCAGGCTGCCGACCGTGACATAACGGTGTTTGTTACCACCCACTATATGGACGAGGCTGAATATTGCGACCGTGTGTCGATAATGGTCGACGGAAAGATCGAGGCGCTCGACACGCCCTCGGCACTGAAGCAGAATTTCGGTGCAGGCAGTCTGTATGATGTGTTTTTCAGTCTTGCCCGCAGAGCCAATAGGTCATAGGGCGGGGCGGTGTGAACTTTTTATTTATTGTCAATGTTAAATTTATGATATGAGACGGTTTCTTTCGTTTGTCCGCAAGGAGTTTTGCCATATCTTCCGCGACTGGCGCACCATGCTTATCTTGCTGGTTTATCCCGTGGTGCTGATAGTGCTGTTCGGATATGCCGTCACAACAGAGGTTAAGAATGTTCGTGTGGCAGTGCTCGACCTTTCTCACGACGTTGTTACGTCAAAGGTCTGCGGTCATATAGCCGCCAGCCGTTATCTCGTCATGGCTGCTGCGCCGCATAGCCGTGCCGAAGTTGAGTCTATGTTCAGGCGTGGCGACATAGATGTGGCTGTTATTTTTGAGAACGGCTTTGCCGGCAATCTGCGCCATGGAGGCAATGCCCGCGTGCAGATTCTTGTAGACGGCACCGAACCTAACCAGGCCTCCGTGCGTGTGCAGTATGTTCAGCAGGTGCTCGCGTCCGCTCAAAAGGATGTGATGGGCAATGCCGTCGGACGAGGATTCACAATAGTTCCGGTTACACGCATGCTGTACAATCCGCAGCAGAAGAGCGAATACAACTTTGTGCCGGGCGTTATTGGCATGATTCTGATGCTTATCTGCGCCATGATGAGCAGCATAGCCATTGTGCGCGAGAAGGAGAACGGCACTATGGAAGTGCTCCTTGCGTCGCCCCTTCCGCCGGCGTGCATCATCCTTGCCAAGCTTGTTCCTTATTTCGTAATATCGTGCATAAATCTTGCGGCAATATTGTTGCTGTCTTTTTTCATGCTCCATGTGCCCATGGCCGGCAGCCTGATATGTTTTCTCGGTATCACGTTGCTCTACATCCTCGTGTCGCTCACGCTCGGACTGCTTATCTCTACGCTCGTAAGCACACAGATAGCGGCAATGATACTGTCGCTGCTGCTGATAATACCTACAATTTATCTTTCCGGACTTGTCTTTCCGCTCGAGAGCATGCCGGCCGTTCTGCGTGACATTTCGGCCATTGTTCCGGCTCGGTGGTATATCGATGCGGCGCGCAAGCTGATGATTCAGGGAGCCGATGCCGTTTATGTGGCTGCCGATGCTGCCGTCATGGCTGTTATGGAAGTGGTGTTTCTTGGTGTGTCGCTCAAATTGTTTAAAGTAAGATTATAACTGCGTTATGGTGATAAGATATTTGATAGAGAAGGAGTTTTTGCAGATCAGGCGCAACGCCATTCTTCCAAAACTGTTTGTCATGTTGCCGCTTGTACTGCTTGTGGTGGTTCCTTTTGCTGCCAATCAGGAGATAAAGAACCTGAAGTTTTGTGTAGTAGACAACGACCACAGCTCTTTTTCGCGACGGCTTGTGCAGAAGATAGACGCATCGGCATATTTCTCGCTTGCAGACTATTGCGGCAGTCATTCGGCAGCAATGGGCAACATAGACAGTGGCAATGCCGACGTGGCTTTGGAGATTAGTCACGACTTTGAGCGGAATCTTGTCAAGACGGGCGTTGCATATGTTAATGTTGAGGCAAACGCCGTAAACGGCATGAAGGGCATGATGGCCCAGGCATACATGCTTCAGATAATAGCCGACTATGCAGCGCAGCTTGGCGAGGAGAGCGGAATTGGAGCCGATGGAGTGAGCGTTGCCGGGGCAGACGTCAGACCGAGGTTTCTTTATAACGAACAGCTCGACTATAAGATGTTCATGGTTCCGGCAGTTATGGCCATGCTGCTCACTCTGCTCATCGGCTTTCTGCCGGCACTGAACATTGTGGGCGAAAAGGAGCGCGGCACTATAGAGCAGATAAACGTAACGCCGGTGGGGCGGTTTAGTTTTATCTTCTCAAAACTGATACCTTATTGGCTCATAGGTCTGTTCATGCTTGCGTGGTCGGTGTTCCTTGCGTGGCTCATCTACGGAATGTTTCCCGCAGGCAGCATTCTGTTGCTGTTTCTTTATGCTACATTGTTTCTGCTCATCGTGTCGAGTCTTGGACTCATTGTGTCCAACTATTCTTCCACCATGCAGCAGGCGGCCCTTCTTATGTTCTTTTTCCTCGTGATATTCATCCTTATGAGTGGCATGCTCACGCCTGTGGCATCAATGCCCGAGTGGGCGCAGCTCATCACTTATGTCAATCCGTTGCGATATTTCATCGAAGTTATGCGTGCGCTCTATCTTAAAGGCAGCTGCTTTGCCGACCTTCAGATGCAGTTCTTTGCAATGCTGGCATATGCCGCCGTGTCATGGTTGTGGGCGATATTAAGCTATAAGAAGAGTGCATAGTCTCTTTTCGTGGGATAGCCAAGGCCTTGTTCCTGCCGTTTGTCATTATTCATGTATGCCGACGAATGGCAGGAACAGTTTTTCTAATATTTTTTGGATATAATGGCAGGGTAGGGTTGCCTTATGATAAGGTGTGCGTAATGCGGTAAACAGAAAAAATTTTTCTCCTTAATTCCGCAACACATATTGTTAGAAATAAATTTAAAATACTGAGTCACTACTGTCCAATAAAAGTTGGCTAATCGGTCTTTGAAATTATTGAAATACAGT
>OLIT01000797.1_pt1 | contig 30317 bp, 17 predicted proteins | sample 1601341 | NCBI WGS metagenome assembly OLIT01 (sample SAMEA2452121, study PRJEB22498) | human gut metagenome | biome: human feces; feature: human gut; material: feces | place: Australia | collected 2012
CGAAGGTTTACTGGAGGTAAATCGAGGAATTTGCATGCCGCAGATGGCGGAAAAGGCATCGCCAGACACGCCGCCGAATTGTGCGGTGTTGCCTTAGTTAGTGTACTGGAATTGCGTCCCTGCATCCTCACCGATTCGGCAGCAGCGTCAGAATCTCCTTAATCGACATGCAGTACGGGTCGGCTTCGTGGCTGCGGCCGTGCTCCAGAATCACCTGCGCGGTCTTCTGCATCGCGGGGAAGGCGCTGCGAATCAGGTGGTTGGCGTGGATGACAATGTTCACGCCGTGCGCCGCGAGTTCATCCTCCGTCGTCAGATTATAGGTTGTGGGAACGACGACAAGCGGCGTTTTCGGGTCGTCCTTGCGGAAGGCGTCGCAGAAAGCGAACACCTCGTCCGGCGTTTTCGCCTTGGAGTGAATCATGATGCCGTCCGCGCCCGCTTTGACGTAGGCGTGGCAGCGGGTCAGCGCATCATCGAGGCCCTGTTCCAGAATCAGGCTCTCGCAGCGCGCAATAATCATGAAATCCTTCGTTTTCTGCGCATTTTTGCCCGCTGTGATTTTCTCGCAGAAGTCGGGGATGCTCGCCTGTTTCTGTCCCGCACCCGTGCCAAACAGGCTGTTCTTCTTCAGCCCCTGCTTGTCCTCGATGATGACGGCGCTGATGCCCGTGCGTTCCAGCGTCTGTACGTTGTAGACAAAGTGCTCGACCAGCCCGCCGGTGTCGCCGTCCAAAATAATCGGCTTCGTCGTCACTTCCATGATTTCTTCCAGTGTGTTCAGGCGGCTGGTCATGTCCACCAGTTCAATATCCGGCTTTCCCTTCGCGGTGGAGTCGCACAGGCTGCTGACCCAAATTGCGTCGAACTGGCGGCGGCCCTTGGGCGTTTCAACAGTCGTCTTTTCGACAATCAGCCCGGTCAGGCCGTCGTGCGCCTCCATCACGGACAGGCACGGCTTGTAATGCAGCAGGCGGCGCAGGCGGCTCCGGCGCGTCTCCGGCAGGGAGAGCAGCTGATCAAGGGTCGAAAGCGTCTCCTCGGTCGCGGTGTGCGTGTAGGGGAATTCCACCAGCTCGCCGCCCCAGCCTTTGAGCGTCTCAATGACTTTTTGACGGATATTCGCCTGATAGCCGACGAGCCAGTCATCCCCATGCACCACAATGTCGGGGCGCAGACGGTTGAGGATGTCCGTATAATCCAGACTTTCCTGCACAACGACACGGCTGACGTACTTCAGCCCCTCAAACATCGCGATGCGCTCCTCCAGCGGAATCAGCGGATAATGCTTGTAGCTTGCGACGACCTCGTCCGTCAGCAAGCCGACGGTCACTTCGCCCAGCTCCGCCGCGCGCTGCAAAATGCGGATATGCCCGTTGTGCAGAATATCCGTCGAAAAGCAAATGTACACCTGCTTCATTCAAAGTACCTCCTGACGGAATCGAGTCAAGACAACTTCCCGATCCGCCTGATTGTCGATTTCAGCGCAGAGCCTCCCGCCGCACTCCAGCGGATACAGCGGAATCTCCCCTGACACGGCGTTGAACGCGTTCTCGGCGTAGCACTTCACGTCCCCACGCACAACGAAGCGCTCGATTTCGTCCATCCAGCTGGAAAAATCCGCCGCTTGCCAGTGGTACGCCGCCTGACATTCCACGCTGCCCGCGTCGAAGCAGTCCACACCTACGCGCCGGATACGCCCGTCCTGAATCAGCGCCTTGAAGTCCTTGTCCGGCAGGGGCAGCGTGGAATCCACCGCCATCACGCTTCTGCCCGACGCCGCCAGCGCATCCATCACCGCCGGATGCAGCACCAAATCGCCGTGCAGGCTGATGACGTCCTGCCCGCGCAGCAAATTCCGCGCCAGATACATGCTGTAAATATAGTTCGTCTCCCGATACTTCGGATTATGGACGAAGTGGAAGCGGATGCCGCTGTCCAACGATTCCAGATACGCTATCAGCGTGTCCGCCAGATGCCCCGTCGTCACCACCGCTTCCGTCACGCCGATGCGCCGCAGCAGCTTCACCTGCCACGAGATGATGGTTTCCTGTTCGGTCAGGCGGCACATGCACTTGGGATGCTCCCGCGTTTCGTCGCCCATGCGCGACCCCAGCCCCGAATTGAGCAGCAATGCAATCATGCCTTTTCCTCCCGCAAAAATGCCATCAGCGCGTCACGGTTCTGGATGGGCGTTGTCGTCGGGCGGCCTAAATCCGCGCGTGCCCCCACCGCACAGGCAACCTCCAGCATCGTCAGCTGATTCGCCCTCTTCGCTTCCTGCAGGGCAGCTTCCAGCGTCGCTTCGTCCCGCGCGTTCAGCACCCGTGGGTATCCGACCGCTGATGCGACCTTCGCTGCGCACAGTCCCCCTTCGCACACGGGCATCCCGCCGACTGTCTCATGCGCGGCATTGTTGATGACAACGTGGATGAGGTTCGCCGGCTTGCGCTGGGCAATCACCGGCAGTGCGCCAAGGTGCATCAGCGCCGCGCCGTCGCCGTCCAAGCACCAGACGCGGCGGTTCGGCTTCTCCAGCGCGATTTCCAGCGCAATCATACTTGCATGTCCCATCGACCCGACGGTCAGGAAGTCGCGCTCATGCCCTTCGCTGCGCTTTTCGCGAAGCTCAAAGATTTCACGGCTGAGTTTCCCCGTCGTGGACACAACCACATCGCCCGCATCCATCGCGTTCAGCATGATTTCCGCCGCCCGCTCGCGGGTGAGGGTGTTTTCGTTGCCGTACGCGGGCTTGAGCGAGCAGGTCAGCGCGCCTTTGCGAACGACAATCGCCGCGCACTGCCGCTGATTCAATTGTTCGCGCAGGAAGGCAAAATCCGCCGCAAACTGCTCTTCCGTCGTATCCTTGCTGAGGATGCGGTAGGGGACGCCAAGAATCTCCAGCTGCGACAGGGTGATTTGCCCCTGCTTGACGTGCTGCGGTTCATCGTGCACACCGGGTTCGCCGCGCCAGCCGACGACGAGCAGGCACGGCAGCTGATACACCTGCGCATCCATCAGCGACGCAAGCGGATTGACGGCATTGCCCAGCCCGGAATTCTGCATATAGCACAGCGCGGGACGCCCCGTCGCGAGGAAATGCCCGGCAGCGAGACCAACCGCGTTTCCCTCATTCGCCGCGACAATGTGCCGGGGCGAATGAACGCCGTAGAGGGCGTAGAGGGAATCGCAAAGCCCTTTTAGCTGCGAATCCGGCACGCCGGTGAAAAAGTCAATGCCCGCCCCTTCGCAGGCGGAAAGAAGCCGCTGTGCATCCATGCAAAAAGACCTCCGTTTCTTCGCTTCTATTATAGCGGAAAGAGGAAACGGGGTCAAGTGCACTGTCGCTTTCTTCTCCTTTTCCCCTTTACAACACCCCTTCAAACCGCTATAATAGGACAAACAGAATCACGGAAGGAGCGTGTTCCACGATGTCCGAAGTCAAAACCCGCGCAGAACGCATTGCGCTCAAGGTTCGCCGGAAGCAGCGGCTCGTCCGCGTCGCGCTGGGCGAGGAGAAGGCGGATGTTGTCCTCAAAAACGCCGATTATGTCAACGTATTCTCCGGCACGATTGAGCATGGCGATATTGCCGTTGCCAACGGGCTGGTCGTCGGCATGGCTGACCATTACGACGGCTTGATGGAGGTCGATGTCAGCGGCAAAATCGTCGCACCCGGCTTTATCGACGCGCATATTCACCTGGAGAGCAGCCTCGTCAGCCCGACCTCGTTCGCGCGTGCGGTACTGCCCCACGGCACAACCACCGTCATCACCGACCCACACGAAATCGCCAATGTCTGCGGTATGGGCGGCATCGACTACATGATGGCGGCGACAGAAAATCTGCCGCTGGATGTGCATTTCATGCTCCCGTCATGCGTGCCGGCAATGGCGTTTGAGGAAAACGGCGCGACGCTGACATGGCGCGACATCAACGCCTATTTCGACCATCCCCGCGTGCTGGGGCTGGCGGAAATGATGAATTATCCGGGCGTGATGATGGGCGACCGCGCGACGATGGAGAAAATCGTCGTTTCACAGGCGCATCACAAGAAGATTGACGGCCACGCGCCGGGGCTGTCCGGCAAGGCGCTCAACGCGTACATGTCCGCCGGCGTCTATTCCGACCACGAGTGCGACACCATTGACAACGCATTGGAAAAACTGCGCAAAGGGCAGTTCATCATGATTCGCGACGGCACGGCGGCACAGAATCTCGAAGCCCTCATGCCTCTGCTGACAGAGCAGTATGCGCACCGCTGCATGTTCTGCACCGACGACAAGCACCCCTACGACCTGCTGCACAAGGGGCACATTGACTACATCGTCCGCAAAGCGATTGCCCTCGGCGCCGACCCGATTCTGACCATCAAGGTCGCCAGCCACTACGCCGCGCGGTACTTCCTGCTGAACAACAAGGGTGCGGTTGCGCCGGGGTACTTGGCGGATTTCGTCGTACTGGACAACCTGCATGATGTGAATGTGGAGATGGTGTTCAAGCGCGGCAAGCTCGTCTACGACGGGCACGATGTGGAGATCGCCGCGCCGGACATTGACCCGGACATCCTCGCGGGCGTGCTGGATACGTTCCACCTGCCGGATGTAACGCCGGAGCAGCTGCGGATTGGGGTCGCGCCGCTGATTGGCCTCATCGACGGGCAGATTGTGACCGAAGACTTGGGGCACGCGGAAGGCGTCGATAACGGCATCTGCCAGATGACCGTCTGCGAGCGGCACCACAACACGGGGCATGTCGCCAGCTGCTACGTCCTCGGCTACGGGATTCAGCGCGGCGCGGTTGCGACGTCGATTGCCCACGACAGCCACAACATCATTGCCTGCGGCGTATCGCCGGAGGACATTGCCTTTGCGGTCAACGAGCTGAAAAAGATGCACGGCGGCATCATCGTCGTGGAGAACGGGCAGGTACAAGCGCGCTTGCCGCTGGAGTTGGCGGGGCTGTTTACTGACCGTCCGCTGCCGGAGGTGAACGAGAAGTTAGAGCACTGCAAGGCGGCCGCGTGGGCGCAGGGCGTGAATCGCGGCATTGACCCGTTCATGACGCTTTCGTTCGCGAGTCTTCCGGTAATTCCGGCGCTGCGGCTCACCACCAAAGGGGTGTTCAATGTCAACACACTCACGTTTGTAGAGTGATATTCTGATTGATTTTCTTCTACAAACTTGAGTTTTGGGCAATACCGCACAAATGAGTTGGTGCGATGGCGAATGCATTTTTTGTCAGATGCGATTGCAGAAATCGAAGGTTTACTGGAGGTAAATCGAGATTTCTGCAAGAGGCAGATGGCAGAAAAGGCATCGCCAGCGCTGCCAACGAATTGTGCGGTAGTGCCTTAGTTGATTTCCGTAATGGTCGGCACTGTCCACGTCTTGAGTGCCTCCATATCCGGCGTATAGATGCGCATAAACAGATGGAAGCCGCCTTCCCCCACCGGAAGCCAATTGGTCGTGTCTGCCGGCGCGTCCTTCGACAAAATTACATCCACAGAGCCGTCGTCATTTCTCTTCAAACCCGAACGGTCGTTGATGCAGTAGCGGTCGAGCAGATTATCGATGAGGAAATCATCGTCACCATATGCAGTGATCGACCAGAAACCGCCGTCAAGCACCTGCGGATCGCTTTCAAGGTGGAGAATGTAGGACTTTTCACCCGTCAGAGGATTCCCGTCGGCGTCCTTTTCCGTCTTGGGGTACAGTGCGATTTCCACCGTATTCGCCCCAAGTCCGGCAATGGCAACCAGCGCACGGTAGGCATATTCCGTACCAAAGTCTCCGATTGGCGCGCCGAAATAGCTCCACTGCCCCAGCTGTTTTGAAAACTTCATTCCCTCTGCCGCGAGCTTCGGCCGAAGCCCTTGCAGCATTTCCCGCCAATTTGCCTGAATATCTCCGGTCAAAACAGATGCGTCAAATTCCATGCCGGGGCCAACGTGAACTGCCGCGAGTTTTTCAAGTATTTCCGCATCAGCGGCGGACGGCGGATTGTCTTCCATCAGCGTGTTTGCTTTGTTGAAGAATGTGACAGGATCCAGCGACAGCACCTTGTTGATGGGGACATAGCTGTTTTCCTCCCGATAGCTTCCCTTCGGAGGCTGATATGCTTCTCCGCTCAGGTATACAGAAAGCGGTAAAAGCTGCATCTGCGCCTGAATGGCATACACATTCGGAAGATCCGCCTCTCCGGAAAGTACCGTTCTGGTAATGGCCCACGCCATAGCGGTAGGAACATCAATGCGGGTCACATTGTCCGGCAGGTCGCCCTTCCAAGTTGAGCGTGTGATCGCATAGTCTCCAGCCCGGTCAAGGACAGCGACGGTATTTGTCCATGCGTCAAGCACCTGCACCTTGCAGAAGCGGTCTGTTTCCGGATGCACATAGATCATCGGCTCTTCGCTCAGGTCATACCACACCTGCGTGTAAATGGTGTCCACATTCGGCGTCACCACGTTTTTGAACTGCGCGTTAGCCAGTGCCACACCGTGCATGAACTGATTAACAGGCGCCTTGCCGGGTGCGGCTTCCTCCGTATTCGTTGCGGAAGTTCTCGTCGCGTCCATCAGCACCAGCGGGAATGCGTAAATGTAAGCCTCCTCAATGGTTTTCCACACATCTTCGGACGACGAGACAGCCTCCGCCTTGACACTCCATGCGCAGCCGGACAGCAGCATCGCCATGCAGAGCAGAATCACTGTGATTTTCTTCATCTTTTTCCCTCCCTATAACGATTTTTCTTACGGCTCGATGATATTGAAATACAGGTCAAAAGCGGCCATACTGTCACAAAACACTTGGAACAGCGCCTTATCGCCCTTTTCAACGGTGATGAGCTTGTCGATATTTTCCTGATTTCCGCTTGTGATGGCAAGAATCCCGATTCGGGGGGTAGAAATCGTCAGGTCTGCCTCATCCGAGAGCGCATCCTTATAGTACAGGAGCACGCCATGGTGGATCTTCAGCAGATAATCGTCGCCATCCGTCAGCTTGAGGTTGATGGTGAAGGAACGATTCTGGAGCTTTTCCGTATCCATGATAATGCCCATGTAATCCAGCATTGTCTGCGCGTCCATCCCCTGGGCGGTGGTGCCAACGCCAAGTTGGGCTGCCTTCGGGTACTGACCGGTGCCGTTCCGCAGCTCAAAGGCTGCCACAAGATAAGCGTTTCTCCATGCGCCCGACTCTGCCTGATAGCCAAGCTGCTCCAGCGCATCGGCACACAGATAGCGCGCTTCCTTATTTTCCGGGTCAGCAAATACCAGCGTATTCGTTATTTGTGCGACCCACTGATATTCGCCCTTTTCATAATCGGCACGTGCCATTTCAAGCACCTTGTCCGTGTCGCCAAGATACTCCACAAGTTTTTTGGCATATTCGCTCGGCGTCAGCTCGTCCAGATGAATCGGGTTTGCATCGTACCAGCCCATGTATTTCTGATAGACTGCCTTGACATTGTGCTTCAGCGTACCGTAATACTGCCGGGTATACCAAACCTTTTCCAGCTCCTCCGGCAGCCGGATCATGGAGGCAATCTCCGTGGAGGTATAACCTTCGTTGATATACAGGAGGGTCTGATCGTGGATGAACTTATAGATGGCAGCTGTGTTGGTCAGGTATTCGTTGACGGTTTCCTTGCCCCAATGCGGCCAATTGTGCGCCTGAAAAACAACCTCGGCGTCGGGGAACAGCGACTGCGCCTCGGTGATGTAGCGAGCCCAGCCATTCGCATCCCGCACCTCCGCGCCGCGCAGCGTGTAGAGATTGTGCATGGTTCCGCTGCAGTTTTCCGCCATCCAGAGGGCTTTGCTGTCGGGGAAATAGGTATTCATTTCGGCGGGAGATTCCGTTCCCGGCGTCTGCTGGAAGATAGCGGTCACGCCATCAATGGTTGTTTCATAAATCGAATCCGCAACCTCGAAGGTCGGCGCGATATAACCGACACCGGTCTGCACTGCGGTCAGGCCAATGCCCACCGAAAGGCGTCCCTGTTCGCCATAGGGAAGCATGGAGCCGTACTGGAAAAACGCCCGCCGCTTCATTGCCGTGCCCACAAAGACATTTTCCTTCATTACCGCGTCCGTAAAGCCTTTCGGCACAATAATTGCGGTCTTGCCGGATGCAATCTGCTCGTCAAGCGGCAGGCTGCTATCCGCAGCATCTTCGGGGGCAATCAGCCCTTCAATGCCGCCGTAGTGATCCACATGCGCATGGCTGATGACAATGGCGACAATCCGCGCATCGCCCATCTTGGAGCGGAAGAGTTTCAGCGCTTCCGCTGCGGTATATTTGCTGCTGCCGCAGTCCATGATAATCCATCCGTGTTCGCTGCGGACGAAGGTAATATTGGAAATATCATAGCCGCGCACCTGGTAGATGCCGTCAGTAACCTCAAAGAGACCGTAAATGTGGTTTAGCTGCGTATTCCGCCACAGGCTGGGGTTGGCGGTATCCGGCGCGTCTTTGTCAAGAAACGCATATGCATCCTGCGTCCACACGATTCTCCCGTTCTCGCCACGGAGATTCAGTGTGTCCGGCGCAGTGATGAAACCTCGTTCCGCATTCTCAAGCCCCGACGTATCCTCAAAGTTCAGGAAGTCGTATACCTGCCGATTGACCTCAATGGTGCTTTGGGTTGCCGGCTTCGTCTCTGCATTGAACACGGCGGCAGTGTCGCTGCTTTCCTCGGCACTGGCGCAGACCGTCAGCGTGGCAGCCAACATGGTCGGCACAAGGAGTAAGCTTAGCAGTTTCTTTTTCACAGGTGTTCCTCCTTTACTCAGACAGATTTCCCCATAGGGAACTGCTACGAAAGATGACATCGCTCACCTTCCGTACTTTTCTGTTCTTATGTTTTCAGTGTAGCATAACTTTGTTTGAATTGCAACATACCTTGCGTGAACATCGTACAATCCTGCGCGAATGACGTTTTTTCTTTGCGTTGAATCTTGCATTGCATCTGAAAACATGGTATTCTGTAATGGTATTATAATGGTGGAGGAAAAAGCTATGAGCTTCAACGATATTTCCGTTATTTCCAACCGCAGGCATATCAGCTTGCTGACAGAGGACATTCTTTATATTCAATTATCAGGCCGCCAGTCGATCATCCATTTTTCCGATGGCAGAACCTACGAAACCTATGCCACCATCCATGAATTAGAAAGTATGCTTGGCAGCGGCTTTATCCGCGCCGACCGCGCCACGCTGGTATCTATTAAGGGTATCCACGACATTGGAAAGGAGATTGAACTCGTCAACGGAGAAACGCTGTATTATAGCTGTCGAAAGAAACGAGAGCTCAAAGAACAGCTGCGCGCCGGACGGCGGCAGATTGCGCAGAGCCTGTCTGACAGCGACGCGCCCACCACACAGGAAGAATATCAGCGGCACTATGCCAGCTATGACAGCGCGCCCTTTGCGTTTACCGACATCGAGATGGTGTTCAACGAGGAGCGTGCCGCTGTGGACTGGATCTTCCGCTACGGTAACGAGGCACTGGCAGAAATCGAAAAAACGCCGCTGCAGCAGCTCATCAACCACTCGTTCGGCAGCATTTTCCCCAATATGGACGAAAAGTGGCTGCGCGTCTACGAGCGCACGGCGCTGTTCGGTGAAACGCTGGAAATTGTATATTACAGCCCGGAGATTGACACAAAATTGAAAATCATCAGCTTTCCCACCTTCAAAGGTCACTGCGGCTGTATGCTGTTCAAACAAACGGATATTCAGACGGTGGGTGAGTACGCAGCACCATAACGAACTGTGCAGATGCGTATCCCTGCTCTCAAACATGAGGACGAGCGCTGTTCCACCGCATTTCTCATGTGTGTTTTGCACACATACTGTTGACATTTCAATTCTTTTCTGCACGCAAACAGGCGCTGGCAAGAATCTCACCCTGCCAGCGCCGTTTTGTATTCAGCTTTACTGCCGCTGCACCGAAATTGGCTCATCCGTCAATTCCACCGTCTCGCCATACACCTGTACCGCCAGCTTGTCCCCCTGCGTCAGCTGGAACACGGTCTTGTCCGCGCCCATGCTGATTGCAATCACACGCCCGCGGTACATGACCGAGAAGGTCAGCCGCTTCCAGCGCTCCGGCAGACGCGGGGCGAAACGTAGCATCGTGTCATCGCTGCGCAGACCTGCGAAGCCGTAGACGATGTTCGCCCATGCCATCGCAATGCTTGTGATGTGCAAGCCCTCGCGCGTATTGCGGTTATAGTTGTCCAAATCAAGGCGCGTCGCGTAGCCGAAGAAATTGACTGCCTCGTCCATCTTGTCCAGTTCTGCCGCCAGAATGGAGTGAATCGCGGGCGAAAGGGAGGATTCGTGAATCGTGCGCGGCTGGTAGAAATCGTAGTTGATACGCTTCGTCTCGGTATCAAAAGACGAATTGTAGAGGTAAAGGAACATCAGCACATCCGGCTGCTTAATCATGTCTGTGCGGTAGATGCGGTCATACGCCCAGTGGTCGTAGAGCGGGAATTCGCTGACCGGAATGCTGTTGATGTCCGTGTGCGGCAGCTCAAAAAAGCCGTCGTGCTGCTCAAACAAGTGATTGGGCGTTTCCGGAATGTACATGTTGTCGGCAATGTGCCGCCATTGCGCGGGTTCATCCGGTGCAAGCTCGACTTTTTCACACAGTGGCGCGTAAGCCTCCGGCGCATCCGCCCGCATTGCATCCAGCACATCCGCCGCGCAGCGCAGGGCGCGCATCCCCATATAATTTGTATACGCGTTGTTGTTGACCATCATGTGGAATTCGTCCGGACCCATCACGCCAAAGAAGCCATATTTGCCGATTTTCTCGCTGAAGCCGACGCGCGTCGCTTGGAATCGGGCAATTTGCAGCAGCATTTCCGCGCCGTATCGGTACAAAAACGCCTTGTCGTCCGTCAGGTGGACATAATGCCAGATGCCGTAGGACACCGCCGTGCTCGGCTGCAATTGCAGGCTTGCGTGCTGCCAGAGCGGACATGCCTCGTCGCCGTTAAGCGTCGCAATCGGGTAACATGCGCCCTTGCAGTCCAGCATTTTTGCGCGCTCCAGCGCCATCGGCAGCGTGTTGTAGCGGAAAAGGAGGAGCGATTTCGCAGCTTCCGGGTTCGTGAAGAGATAGAACGGCAGGCAGCAGGATTCCGTGTCCCAGAATGCATGACCGTTGTACGCCTCGCCCGTCAAGCCCTTCGCGCCAATGTTGTGGCGCATACTGCCGCCGTTGTAGGTCTGCGCGAGCTGGAAGGAGCAGAAGCGAATCCCCTGTTGTTCCGCTGCGACGGCTTCCGCCATGCTTTCATCTTTCGGATCAATGCAGATGTCGGACGTGTGCCAGTAAGCATCCCAGTACGCGCGCTGTGCCGCCTGTGCGTCATCGAGCGAGACGGCTTTGCTCTGCGCCATCGCGTCCTGCCCGCTCTGCCAGAGGTCGTCCCCCTGCTGACCGTTGAACAGCACGACGGCGCGCTTGTCGATTTGCACAGCTTGCCCCAGCGCAAGCAGAACATCCGCCGTCGCGGTGACGGTTTTGCCCTCGGCGGATGTGGTGGATTCGCCGGGCAGCGTCAGCCATGCGCCGCAAAACTCCTCCTGATTCGATAGCGTCGTGCGGGACTGCGCCATCAGGCAATCCGGCTTCGCGTCGATGCGCGTCTCCTGCCAGAAGCACTTCTGCCGCCCTTCATGCACGACGTCGAAGGACACGCCGGACGTGACCATCGCGCTGCCCGTGAAATTGAGCGCTTCGAGCGTGATGCGCTGGTACGCGCGTTCGCGGTGCACCATATCGAGGAATCGAAGGAAGGTCAGGCGGATTTGCTTGCCGCTCTTCGTCGTCCAGAGGAAGCGGCGGGTGAGCGTGCCGGCGCGGAGGTTGAGTTCGCGGGTGAAGTCAGAAAACTGCGACTGCCCCAAATCGAGCGTTTCGCCATCGACGGAAATCGTCGTCATCAGCCATTCCGCCGAGGGAATCATGAAGTGCGTTTTGTCAATGATGCCCTTATAGGAGCGGCTCAGCTTCTCCATATCATAGATGCCATTGGTATACGCTCCGCGAAGGCTATCGACATGTCCGCCCTCATCAAAGCAGCCGCGCACGCCGATGCTCTCATTGCCCAGCGAGAAGATGGATTCGCTCACGCGCGCGTAGGCGGGGTCGAAGCCCTGCTCAATGACCTTCCACGGGTCTACTTGGAAATATACGTCAGCGGCTTTTGCCATTGTGCGTCCTCCTGTCGGTTCTTTCTTCTAATAAGTAAGAAATAGAAGCTCTTTTTTCGGTGGTGGAAGTTGATTTTTCTTCCGTTAGTGGGCTTTTGAGCAAGTTCCAGAGGGCAATGAAAACAGACGAAGTCTGCGGTCGCCCTCTGGACTCCTTCGGCGCCTCCCATGTTACTGGGTGACTATCGAAGTTTTTTATAATGTCACCCCTTGATGCCCACAGACACAGCGTTTTCGGTCAGCTGCTTCTGGAAGATGAAGAAAAGGATGATGGGCGGAATCATCGAGAAAACGACGGAGCGCATCATCGTGTCGGCGTTGACGGTCTGTTCCGTGCTGAAAACAAACAGGCGCACCATCACCGTTTGCAGCGCGCTGCCGCGAAGCACCAGATACGGCAGGAGGAAGTCCGACCATGCGGCGTTGATGGCGAAAATCGCAATCACGGAGCAAATCGGCTTGGACAGCGGCAGGACGATGTAGAAGAACGTTTGCAGCTGCGTGCAGCCATCAATCCGCCCGGCTTCGATGATGGAAGTCGGCAGCGATTCAAAGAACTGCACGAACAGGATAACGTACATGGCGTTCGCGCCATAGCTCAGCCAGAGCGGGACGAACGAGCCGCCAAGGTTCAGCTTCTGGATGTTCATAAACAGCGGCACGATGCTGATGGTCGTCGGCAGGAGCAGGGAGAGCATGACCAGCTTCTTGACGATGCCGTAGCCCTTGGGTTTCAAAATCGCCAGCCCGTAGCCCAGCAGACCGTTGAACACAATCGCGCAGACGACGCTGCCCGCAACAGAAATCAGCGAGTTGAGGTAGTTCTGCGCAATGCCCAGCTGCGACCACGTTTTCGCGAAGAGAGAAAAATCGAACACCTCCGGGAGCAGTTTGGCGGACGACATGAACTCCTTCAAGTCCTTGAAGCCCGCCAGCACAACCCAGATAATCGGGAAAACCGCGATGACCGTCATAATCAGGCAGAAGAAGATGATGAACCCATACCCAACCCGGACGGACGCGGAGTGCATATCGTAGTCCCGGATGACGCCGGTGCGCTGTGCTTTTGCCATATGCGTTCGCCCTCCTTAATCCCAGTCGGATTCTTTGCGGTCGAAGTAGGAGTAAATCGCCGTCATGACGAGCAAAATCAGCGTGACAATCACTGCGACGGCAGATGCCTTGCCATAGTTCATCGAGCCGCCGAACGCGTACTGCCACATCAGCTGCATCAGCGACAGGGACGCATTATCCGGGCCGCCCTTCGTCAGCACCATCGGTTCATACATAATCTGGAACACGGAGATGATTTGCAGAATCAGCAGCGTACCCGCGAGCTTCTTGATGGCAGGAATCATGATGTGGATGATGCGCTGCCAGATGCCCGCGCCGTCAATCGCCGCCGCTTCGTACAGCTCCGGGCTGACGCTGGACATGCCCGCCATGTAAATCAGCGCCGTCGCGCCCGCGCCCTTCCACGTCGCAATCAGGATGATGATGGGGATGACCCACTCCGAGCGCGTCAGGTACGTCTGCGGCGCAATGCCCAAGTGGCTGAGCAGGATGTTCAGCACGCCGGACTTCTCGCCGGAGAAGAACGCCGACCAGAGGATGACGACCGCGAGGCCCGGCAGCATATTCGGCAGATACGCCACCGTGCGGAAGAAGCTCTTGCTCCGCACGGTCTCCCCAATCAGCAGCGCCAGCACCATCGGCAGAAAGAAGCCCAGCAGCAGCGACCAGAACGTGTACGAGAACGTGTTCGTCAGCGCCTGCAGGAAGTCGTCTTTGCCCATGACGCTGATGTAATTTTTGAAGCCGATGAAGTTCACCAGTTCGATGTTGCGCGTCTTGTACAGGCTCATCACCACGCTCTCGAACAGCGGTTCCCAGACAAAGAACAGCATCAGCACGAGGCTCGGCAGCATAATCAGCCAAGCATTGAGGTGGTCAACCGTCCGTGCGCGCAAGCCGACTTGCGCCTTTTTTCTGCTCATAGGCGTTCCTCCGCGAAGATTTGAGCGATTTTTGTGTAAAAGAAACCGGCATCGGTTCTCCTCCGCCGGTGTTCTTTTTTCCAATTAGAAATGAGGAATTAGCAATTAGCAATAATTGCCCGATGGCACCGCACTGCCCCGTCCGCATTGACTTTCGCTCGTCACCAACAAGGGCTAACCCAAAGTGCAGTGGCGCCGAAGGTTTCCAAAGGGCGATCGGAAAGCCCTTTGGTCGCCTCCGCAGAGGCGAAACCCTCTGCAACAAACAGTGCAATGCCATGCAGAATCAGAAATTAATAATCATTGATTTCATCATCCAGATACTCCTGGAAGGAATCCTGCGCCTTCTGCAGTGCCTTGCGCACATCCGCGCCCTCGCGGGTGATAACGCGCTGAATGACTGCGGTCAGCTCGCGATACAGCTGCTGCGCAAAGACGGGTTCTTCCGAGCGCAGCGTAATCGTGCCCTGCGTGATGGAATCGAAGAAGTCGCTATACAAGCGCATATCCACGTTGCAGTATTCGTCAATAATCGCCTGCTTCGCCGCGTTGTAGTCCGCATCGTTCCACGCGCTGATGGCGGGCAGAACCGGGGCGCCGCGGTCGCGCTTGGCAGCATAGTCCGCGCGCATCCCCTCGATAATCTGGTCATTCAGGTAGGGCATCTTGCCCAGCACGGTCAGGTATGCCATCAGCGCCGTCGCCTGATCATCGGTAATGTTCGGCGCGAACATGTAGCAGGTGCCGCCCGCCAGCGCATAGCGTCCCGCGTCGCCCGCCGGGAACGGAATCAGCGCAAAGTCCTCCACCGGCAGACCCTTGTTGGAGGTCGGCTGGTCAACCGAGTCATCCGCCGCGAAGTTCATCGCCGCTTCGCCCGTGCCCAGCAGAGAATGCGCGCCCGCCCAGTCGGTCGTGGTCGCGTCGGCATTGAGGATGTTGTACTTCCAGCGCAGGTCGCGGATGTACTCCATCGCCGCCACGCACTCGTCGGATGTGAAGTTGCACACCCAGCGGCCGTCTTCATCCTGATATTCCAGCGCGTTTTCGCCCACGCAGCCGAAATTCCACGCGATATTGGTGAACAGCCAGCCGCCATACGTCTCGCTCGCCGGGAACACAAGCCCCGCCTTGCCCGTCTTTTCGCGGATAATCTGACCGTATTCCGCCACTTCCTGCAAGGTCTTGGGGTAAATCGGCAGACCTTCCTCGTCCACCAGCCCCGCCTCGCGGAACAGGGCGACATTGATGTGCATACCCAGCACATAGCCGTCGCGCGGCAGACCGTAGATGCGGCCGTTCTCGTCGGACAGCATTTCGAGGTACGACGGGCTGAACTCATTCAGCACGCCCGCGCGCTCCAGCGCATCGGTCACGTCGCCGACAAGATGCTGGCTGATCAGCAGCTGCGGGTCGGTAAACGGCGGCTGGAAGATGCTCGGCGCCGTGCCGCCCTTCGCCATCGGAACGTAGCTGCTCAGGGTGTAGGAGTAGTAATCCGGCACCAGCGTCACGTTCGGGTACTGCTTCTTCATCGTCTCGCGGTAGCTCTCAAAGAGCGCCTTTTCCGCCTCCGCCGCCGTATCCGCGGGCCAGTTGCCCAGCGTAATCGTGCAGGTCAAGTCCGCATCAACGACCTCTTCCGCCATCGCCAGCGGCAGCGCACCCAGCATCAGGCACAGCACCAGCAGCATGGAAACCAATTTCATCGACCCTCTCATGGGAAAACCTCCTTCACGAGTTCGTGGCGTATTTTCGTTAGGTTTAACGCTCAACCTTGTCTCTATTATAGTGTATCAAGCCCATTTTGTCAATCCTGTTTCGAGATTTTTTTGAAAAGAAAAGGGGCTGCTTCGGAGAAGCTGTGTCACCGAAGCAGCCAAAGGGATGTGTTATACTATTTCCAGATAAGAATGCGCCAAGATGCGCCGCGAATTTTTCATTCTGGCTAACGTGAATGAAACGCAGCGTAGCAGCGCTACGCTAAGTGGAATGAGCGGACGCCAGAATGGAAAAGGCGCAAGCAGATGGCGCAGGTGAATCTGGAAATAGTATTATTTACTTTCCTTGAAAACGGCCATCAGTCCCTGTGCATTTGCCCAGTCAATCACCTGCTGATTTTCCGCGTCGCAGAGAATCACCGGATGGCAGCCGCTGAAGGCATCATCCGCCAGCGTTTGCACACTGTTCGGGATAATGACCAGCCGCAGCAGCGTACAGTCTGCAAAGGCGCGCTTTCCAATCGCAGTAACGCCCTCCGGAATATTCACCTGCTGCACCTGCCACATGCCGGCAAAGGCTTCTTCCTCGATTGCCTTCAAATTCGCAGGCAGCTGCAGAATGTGATCCGACGCAATTGCATACCCATTGCCCAGCCATGTATCGCAAATCCGGCAGACTGTTGCACTCACCAGACCGTCTTCCGTCGGTGTTGCAGGCCGTACCGTCTCAATGTACGGCGTATGCGGTATGTCGATGCGGCTCGTAACATAACTTTGTTCCGATTCCACATAGTTGTCCGCTGTCTGCGCAATGTAGAGAGCATATCCCAGGTCGCAGCGAAGCGCCGAGAGGTCAAGCGTAATTTCGCGCTTGCCGTCCGGGTAAAGTTCTGCACGATCCTCCACATAGAAGTGCGTTATAGGAGCACTCGATATGCCGTCTTGCGGCCAGAAAATCAAATCCAGCTGCGCATTCTCCGGGAAAATGTGCGAATCCGAAAGCGTCAGCGTCAGCTTGTTGTCCACCAGCCCCGAAACATCCAGGATGCGCGGCAGTTGACATTCCAGCACCAAGTCAAATTCCGTCGGTGCCAGCGTGTCAATGTACTGGCACAGGTTCGGGGTGAAGGTTGCATGATAGACCTTTCTGCCAGTAATGGTCTGTTTCTTTTCTATATCTTCTCCCCTTTCTATGGTGAACAGCGCCACGTTTGCTTCTTCGGTGCCTTCCGTCAGCGTCAGCGTGCCATCCACATTCCAGTCGCACAGCATCGCCGTGTATTCCGGATCATCCAGCCGCTCTTCCGCGCCATACGGATAGAGCGTCTGCGTATTCACCGTCACTTGCGCATACTCGCCCGTCAGGTCGTCACTGAGCCAGTAGCCGTTGTTTGTGCCAATGATAGTCGGCTCAAATTCGCCCTGTGCGTTCTGCCAGTCCAGCGTATCCATATGCCGCCCTGCGAAGTCCAGCACATACGCATAGCTCGTATCCATCAGCTCCTCAATCGGCTGAACTTCCGCATACACCAGCTTCTTTCCCTCTGTAAAGGACGCAGATGCCTGCGCCACAACCTCCGCCTCAATATTCTTGGAGTACGCCTGATAGAGGAAGGTCTGGTCGTAGTTGTCGCAGTCTTTCACTTTCGGATCATCCCCAAACGACAAGCGATACGTTTCTCGATTGAGCATGAAGTATCTCGCCTTTCCGAAATGCTCCACAAAGGCAGGATGCGTGAAATACCATTGCCCATCAATCTGAATCATATTCACGGCATCGCCGTCAAAATAAGAAACAAACACCGAGCTTTGATCACCAATGCCCTCGCCTTCAACGATGCCCTTCGCATTGAAGTAGATATCATTGGTAACATTTGCCGCATTCAGCAGTGCTTTGTATGCAAATGCCCAGCCCCAGCGCGTACCTTTACGCAAAGTAAGCACCATTTTGCCGCTGTATGTGTGCGGCAGCATGTCTGACAGCTTCGTTTCGCTGAGCATCCAGTCTACCAGCGCTTCTGCCTTCTGATAGTCGGTCATGTCATCCGTAATTACCTGCGCGACAATTTTTGCTGCCAGCTGGTCAGCCGTGCCGAGGTATTCTGCCGGAATCGACTCATCCAAATGCACAGGAATCTGATGCGCCAGCGCGTATTGATGCGCCGCGCTGCCCGACGGCGTGTAGAATTCCACAACCGCTTCGCTGAACGCATCATCCGCAATTTCCGTAACCGATGCCGGAATTTCCAGCAGCAGCATCGCGTTTCCAAATGCATTTGCGCCGATGCGCTCCAAGCCATCCGGCAGTTTCAGCGCTGCCAAAGCAACATTGCCGTGGAATGCCTGTGTGCCAATGCTGCGCACACCCTGCGGGATGGTAAGCGTCTGTATCCGCGCGGCCTGCGCAAACATCCCCTGCGGGATTTCCGTCAGTGATTTCGGCAAATGCACGGACAGAATGGCATAATTCATCCACATCGGATTGATGCCGATTTGCTTCACGGTATCCGGGAAATACATGGACGTAACGGACGTGGAAGCAAACGCATAATCCCCGACCGTTTCCAGCGAATCGCCCAGAGAGAAGGACGGAATTGCTTTGCAGACGTTGAATGCCCGCTCGCCGATGTACTTCACATGCGGCAGAGAAACGCCCTTCTGCTCCGCCGACGGCGAAACGTGCTTCAGCGTCTTGCAGCCATCAAACGCATGGCCTTGAATTTCTGTCAAATTCGGCGAAATATTGAGTTCCTCAAGGTTTTCGCAGTTCATGAAGGCGTTTTCGCCAATGAACTGAATGAGCGCACCGCCGCTAATGCTTTGAAGCGCCTTGCAGCCGTAGAACGCGCCGCCTTCGATAGTCGTAACAGAACTGGTAAGCGTTGCTTCCGTCAGCTTTGTGCAGCCAGTGAACGCTTCACTGCCAATCGTTTCGACACCGGGTGCAACTGATACCTTTTCCAGATTTTCGCAAGCAGCGAATGCCCCGGTACCAATACGCTTTACATCTCCGGGAATGGTAATCGAGGTCAAACCGCTTTGACGGAATGCTGTTTCTCCAATTTCCGTTAGGCTTTCAGGCAATTCCACAGTTTGGAGCTTGCTCGCGTTCCAGAAGGCACTCTCCCCAATCTTCTTCAAGCCCTTGGGGAGCGTCAGCGAACGGAGTTCTTCATTATAATAGAATGCCATGTCCGCGATTTCGGTCACATTCGCCGGGATAACAACTTCAGCAATCGGAACACTTCGGAATGCTTCTTTTCCGATCGTGGTCAACGCAGCCGGGAAGTTAACATCCTTCAAGGCAAAGCAGCGTGCAAACGCAAGGTCTCCTATGTTCGTTACCCCATCCGGCAGATGAATGCTTTCCAGCGACTTGCAGTTTGCAAATGCTTCATAGCCGATGCTCGTCACACTGTCCGGAATTTCAATAGTTTTCAGGGACGTACAGCCCTTAAAGCCATGCACGAACGTAATGTTCTTCGGCAAAACGACCGTAGTCAGGGACGTGCATTCCGTGAAGCATCCGCCTTCCATGCGGAAAACCTGCGGCGACAGAATTACTGTCTCCAAATTTTCACATCTTGCAAATGCCCACTCCATCAAGTCAAAGTCCGTCGATGTGATTTCCACAGACTTCAGCTGATGGCAATATGCAAATGCAAAGCCTCCAACGTGAATCCCCGGCTGCGAAAGTTTCAGCGATGTAATGCCGGTATTACGGAATGCGTGGTAGCCGATTGACTCCAATTTTTCCGGGAATTCTATATCGTTCAGTGCTGTACAGTTTGCAAAAGCAGATTTTTCAATAGACGTGCAACTTTCCGGCAATTCAACTTTGACCAATGCACTGCAATTCTTAAACGTTTCCTCTTCAATACATTCTACTCCATCAGGCAGTACCACATTTGTAAGCGCTTCGCAATCAGCAAATGTGCGAGATGCAATTTGCAGCTTTTGCTGAGTAAACTCTATTGACTGCAATCCTGTATTGCAGAACGCTTCCTTGCCGATGCTTTCCAGCTTATCAGGAAACTCAACGCTGCTGAGCGCTGTGCAGTCCTTAAATGCAGCATCGCCAATACTAATGCAGCTTTCTGGCAACGTTATGCTTGTCAATCCTTTTCTACCGCTAAACGCTGTTTCACCAATCGTTGCAATACCTTCACGAACTGTAACATGACCTGTAATGGAGGCGTTGACGAATAAGATGCCATTTTCCTGTTTGTCATACAAAATACCATCTTCCGACATATAACGCACAGAAGCAGGCGCAGTTGTAATAGTTTTTAAATGACCGGGCCAAGTGCCACTAATACTTTGCAGTGTTGCAGGCAAGTTCAGCGTCTCCAAGGAATTACAACCCTCGATAACGCCATTCTTCATTGTCTTTAAGTCATCAGGCAACGTAAGTTTCGACAGCGAAACGCAATCCACGAAAGTCGCAGAAAGTTCAGTAACGCCATTAGGAATCGTCATTTCAGTCAGTGACGTGCAGTGTGCAAATGCAGCCGATCCTAAGGTTGTTAATCCTTCTGGCAGCGTTACTTTTTCCAAATTAGTGCATCCACCAAATGCATACCATTTGATTGTTTGCAGTTCTTCAGGAAGTTCAATTGCTGTTAATTTTTTACAGTCTGCAAACGCCTTCTCGCCAATCTCTATCAACGTATCCGGAAGCTGTATGCCCGTGATATTTCTTCCGCTGAAAGCATCATTGCCAATACGTTCTGTTCCATCTCGTACTGTGATTACGCCTTCAATATTAGGCATTGTATAAAACACAGACTTGGAAGCGGTTTGGTATAGGATGCCATCTTCCATCTCGTAGTAAGGATTTCCTTCCGCCACACGAAGCGTTGTCAGTGACGAACAGTTTTCAATAAAGGACGTGTCCCTAATAAACGAGACATTGACCGGTATCGTCAGCGACGTTAGACCGGAATATTCAAATGCTTTCCACTCAATCGTTGTCAGTGTATCTGGCAATGTAATTTGTGTCAGCTTGGAACAGCCACTAAAAGCGCCTCGGCCAATTTGCTCCACACCACCAAACGTGATTTCTTGTAAGTTTTCCTGTCCACTAAATCCCCAGTCAGAAATAACCTTCAAGCTCTGCGGCAGACTCACACTCACCAGATTGTTAACATAGTACTCTTCATCGCGATTTAAATAGTGCATGAAGGCAAATTCCCCAATCTCCTCAATCCCTTCGCTGACAACAACGTGCGTCAGAATCGGGCTGCGGAGGTTTTCAATCGCATAGACAGGGTATCCGTCAATCACTGCCGGAACAACCGTCTCCGGCAGCGTGCCCGTATAGCCCGTAATATACGCTTTGTCCCCTTCAAGGCGATAGGTAAACGATGTGCTTTCACTGGCATAGCGCACCCCGTGTGCGCTCGCCCACAGCTGCACCGGGCTGCCATCCTGCACCACAAGGCACAGGGCATCGTTCACCGCGTCAAACGCATGGTCGCCAATCGTCTCCACCTGCGTGCCAATGGTGATGCTGCGCAGATTCTGGCAGTAGGCAAACGCATAGTCCGCAATGGCGGTCACGTTTTCGTCAATCACCAAATCCGCTCCTGCGCGCCGTGCCGGATAGAGCAGCAGCGTTTTGCCCGCCGCGTCCATCAGGATGCCGTCACAAACCTGCAAATACACACTTTCCGCTTCCACGCGCACTTCTTGCAGGTACTTGCAGTTTGCAAAGGCGTTTTCCGCAGTACCGACCACGGGCAGCCCGTTATGCACAGCCGGAAGCACCAGCAGCACTGCGTTTTCATCGCAGCCGCTGACAAGATAGCCATCCTGCGCGGCATTGAGCGTGTAGGAAATTTCCTGATCCGCCGCGGCAAAATTCACGCCCTGTGACGTGGCTGCTTTTTCAGCGGCAGACCCCTTCCAGCCGCGGATGGTCAGATTCTCGCAGTTCGCAAAAGCATCCGCCGCGATTTCCTCCACGTCCGGCCAGAGCAGGATGTCCGTCAGCGCACTGCATCCCTCAAAAGCGGCACTTTCAATTCGCCGCACCGTGCGCGGCAAAGTCACATTGGTTAGGCTTTCATTGCCGCTGAATGCCCTTGCGCCAATTTCCACAATGCCGTCCGTCAGTTCGATTTGGGTCAGCGCAGTGCAGTGCTCAAACGTGCTCGCCGGGATTTTCGTCAACGCGGCGTCCCACTGAACTTCCCGCAGGGCGGCACAGTTCATCCATGCGCCGTTGCCCAGCGTCGTGACGCTCTTGGGCAGCTTCAGCGTCTGAATCCCAGTGCCAGAAAAAGCAGACGAACCAATCGTATTCAAATTTTCCGGCAGGACGATGCTTTCCAGCGTGCCAATGCCCGCAAACGCATACGCGCCGATTCTGGTCAGGCTCTCCGGGAAGATGATTTCCGTCAGGGCCGTATTTTCAAACGCATTTGCTTCTATGGTTTGCAGATACTTGCTCCATGTCACCGTTTTCAGCGACGTGCAGCCGCTGAACGCCGACGCGGAGACGGTATGGAGGCGCTCCGGCATCTGGAATTCCGTCAAGGAAACGTCATTCCGGAACGCCGCTGCACTCAGGCTCGTTACGCTGTCCGGAATATGCACGCTTTCCAGTGCCGTGCAGTTCTGGAACACCTTTGTGCCGATGTTCGACAGCGAATCATCAAACGACAGCGATTGCACCGCCGTGCAGCCTTCAAATGCCGATTCACCAACAGATTTCACGCCCGTGAACGCATTGGGCGAAACAAGCGACGTGCAGCCCTTGAAGAATCGGTCAGGAATCGCCGTCAGCGTACCTTCGCCGAAATTCACCGTCTTCAAGCCCGTTGCATTTTCAAACATGCCTGCCTGATAATCGCTGAAAATCGGCGAGAAAGTCAGCGTTTCCAGATAGCGCAGGTTTTTGAGTGCGCCATCATCAATCTGTGCCAGCGTTTCCGGCATGACAAAGCTTTGCTGCGGTGCGCTGGCAGCATAAGTCAGCAGCCGCGTGCCATCCGCCGTCATCAGTGCACCTTGCTGCACCTGAAAATGCGTGTTTCCCTCTGCCAGCTGGAAATCCGTCAGCGCCGTGCAGTCACGGAATGCATCCGCGCCAATCAGGTTCAGCGACTTCGACAGCGGCATCGAAGTCAGCGCAACACAGCCGTCAAAGGCTTCCGCACCAATCATCGTAATATCGCCATCAATCTGAATGGATTCCAGTCTTTCGCAGCCCTGAAATGTGCGGTCCGGAATGACTGTCACACCAGCCGGAATTTCCAATGATTTAATTTTATAACAATACTGAAATGCGCCTTCCCCGATGGATTCGAGTTTCTCAGGCAGACGAGCATCTCCCCAAGCTCTCCCCATATTCCAGCATCCAGCGAACGCGCTTTTACCGATTTTGGTCACGTTTTTGCCGATGCATTGCTCAACACTATAATCTCCTCTCCCAGCGCCATAGCCCCAGCAGTTCACAAAGGCTTCGTCCGGAATTTCTGTCAGTGAATCAGGGATTTCCAAAAAGTGCATTTGTAAACATGCCGCAAATACGCCCTCGCCCATTTTCGTCAGCTTCTGCGGCATCCGAACCGCATCAAGATAGGCGCTGCCTGCAAAGGCTTCCTTACCAAAGGTGGTTACATTGTCCGGAATGTAAAATTCCTTGCCGATGCCCGACGGCATATCAGAAAACGCGCGGTCGCCGATCGTCGTGACCGGATACCCTTCAATTTCCTGGGGAATAAGCACTTTGCGGCGCAGAAGGTCTTTATTATATCCTGTAATCGTCGCTTCCCCATTCTGAATCTCATAGGTATAGTACTCTGCCGGGTCAGCAACAAGCACATATGCGTGCATGTAAATCCAATAATCGACATTCGGTTTTTTTATGCGTAGTTCTACACGAACCATTTCATTGTTGGAAAGAGTAATGCTACCTTTTCCATCAAATTCGACATGGGTTCCCGTTGGCTCATAGGTATAGCTTTCCGAGTAGCTATCACCGTATTCGCCATCATAGTAAGTACAGCCACGACCATCCGTATAGGCAAAACACCATGACCATCCCTCTTTATCCACAATGAAGCCTTCCGGAACATCATAAGTAAAGTGAATTGTTTCCCCCGGCTGGGCAAAAATAACACGCTTCCCTTCCAAATCCACTTTCTCTTCGCGCGTTTCTGCGCAAGCAACTGTCGTTGCCAGCGCAAAAAGAAGCAAGAACAGTCCGAATGTGACCTTCCAACGTTTCATGTGCAATTCTCCTCCATCCGCTTTTTCCCTGTTGCAAACTGCCAGTTTTCCATATTTATTATACGCAGGTTTTCCCAGCTTGTCAACATGATTGGTAATCGTTTCTTGACAATTTCTTCTGAATATAGCATTAGCACCTTATTGATTTGACGGTGCATGACATAGCATTCGATTTAGTTTCTGTATTTTCCCTTAATTTTCTTGATTCTGCTATTGACTTTTTCTTGAAATTGCTGTATGCTGGAAATCGAGAAAGGGGTTGATACGCATGAAATCCAAGAAACTTTTGACGATTACGCTGACCAGTCTGCTGATCGGAAGCTGTCTGGTCCTACCCGCACTGGCGGACAGCGCGGACGCTCCAAGCGGCGGAAATGTCGCGACTTACGAAATTTCCGCAAACGTAAAACGCATTGATGAATATGCGTTTGCAAACAGCACGAGCCTTGTCAGCGTGAAAATTCCTGATTCTGTAACTGCCATCGGGGATTACGCCTTCTCGGGCTGCACGAGCCTGAAAGAGATCACGATTCCCAGCAGCGTGACAGAGATTGGCGCGCACGCATTCGATGGATGCACGGCGCTGGTAAAGTTGCAGGGGCTGGAGAATGTGACAAATCTCAGCGACTTCACGTTCTATAACTGCATTTCACTGCAAGATGTTGGGGATTTGACTTCTTTGACGAGCATTGGCGAATCTGCTTTTGCAGGCTGCAAATCACTGACGCAGCTCGGTGATATGCCCCATCTGAAAAGTATCGGCAACTCTGCTTTTTCATACAGTATCAGTTGGGACGATGGAACAGAACAATATTGCGATTCACTGAAGCGTATTGGCGACATTTCTAATGTCGAACAAATCGGTGATTCAGCCTTTTTCAGCTGCGCGTCTTTAGCAGAAATCGGAAGTTTGCAGCATGTCACAACAATTGGGGATTGGGCTTTTGGGTATTGCACTTCACTCAAAGAAATCAGCAGCTTAGACAATATTAAAAAGATTGGAAGATGGGCTTTCTACGATTGTCAGTTGAATACGCTTGAAATCGGAGGAAATGACGTCCACATTGGGGCGGAAGCATTTTTCAGTTGCAATTCTCTTGCAAGCATCGAGGGCTTAAGCAACGTAACAAGCATCGGCAGCGGTGCTTTCGAGTCCTGCGCCATGACCACCATTAGCGGTCTAACGAACATTTCTGCCATTCCGGATAGCGCATTTGCCAGCTGTTTCAATCTGCAAAGCGTAGAAGGTTTGGAGAATGTGACGAGCATTGGCGCATACGCATTCTCCAGATGCTATGCGTTGGAAACACTTGATATCACCGATAATGTAACCACTATTGGTGCTTACGCTTTCAGAGATTGCGAGTTGCTCACATCCATGGAGCATTTGAGCAATGTAACAAGTATTGGCGATAGTGCTTTTGTAGGCTGCACCTCCTTGGTTCGGGTTGGTGATATGCCCCATTTGGAAAGCATCGGCGACTCTGCCTTTGGGGTTTCCAGCCGTTGGATTCCGGACGAAGGCATGTCAAAAGACTATGCCTGTGCGTCACTGGAAAGCATCGGAGATCTCAGCAGCGTTACTTCCATCGGCGAAAACGCCTTCTATCAGTGCACTTCGCTGAAAACCGTCGGCAGTCTCAGCAGCGTTACTTTCATCGGCGCAAATGCGTTCAAGCAGTGTACTTCCCTGCAAAGCATCGGGGAACTCGGCAATGTTACGCGCATCGCGTATGGTGCCTTCTACGGCTGTGAATCACTGACCAGCATTAGCGGCTTGGAAAAGCTGACCGTCTTGAATCGAGAGACATTCCGCAATTGCAAATCGCTGAAAACCGTTGGTGATTTAAGCAGTGTGACAAGCATCAGCGACAAGGTGTTTGATGGCTGCACTGCGCTAACCACGGTTGGCGATTTACGCAGCTTGAAGGCTGTTCCTGACAAGCTGTTCTACTGTTTGAAGGATCTTCTTTCAGTCGGCGATTTAAGCAGCGCTACCAGCATTGGGAAAGATGCATTCTATGGCTGCAGCAAGCTGGCGAGTATCGGGGACATGTCCAACGTCCGCACCATCGGCAAATATGCGTTTTCTAATTGCGAAGCATTGACCAGCCTTCCTGAACTGCCCCGGCTGAATAGCATCGGCAGCAGTGCATTCGCTGACTGCACCGCTTTAACCAGCGTCGGGAATCTGACCAATGTCACAACACTCGGCACTTGTGCCTTCAATAGCTGCAAAGCGCTGAAAACCATTGGCGATTTAAGCAAAGTCACATCCATCGGATATTCCACCTTTGGCTTCTGCACCGCATTAGAGAGCGTAGGCAACATGAGCAGCGTAACTTCGATTGATTCTTACGCATTTGAAGGCTGCTCTTCGCTTGTGCGTGTCGGCAACATGAGTAATGTCGAATCCATTGATTCTAACGGTTTTGTGAATTGCAGCGCCTTGGAACACGTTGATGAACTTGACAAGATCACCAGCATCGGTCAGTATGCATTTATGGGCTGTACTGCACTGAAGAGTATCGGTTCCCTGCACAACTTGGAAACTATCGGGAAAGGTGCTTTTAACGGCTGCAGTGCACTGGAGCATGTTGATGATTTGTACAGCTTGACGCGCTTGGAATCCGGAGCCTTTGCACACTGTGCATCGTTGGTCAGCGTTGACTGGTCTGACAAATTAACCGCCATTGGGGATAATGCATTCATCGACTGCAAATTGCTTGTCAGCCTGGGCGATTTAAGCAGTGTTACAGCCATCGAACATTTTGCTTTTGCTGGCTGCTCCAGTTTGGAACGTCTTGAACACTTAGATAATCTGGTGAGCCTTGGCGAGGGCGTATTTGGGTACGGCAGCCATTATACAGGCTGTATCTCGCTGAAATCAATCGGCGATATGCCCAAATTGGAGTCAATGGAGCAGAAGTGTTTCATGGGATGCACTGCGCTGGAAACCGTCGGTGATTTAAGCAGCCTGAAGGAGATTCCATATGAGGCGTTTGATGGCTGCACCTCTTTGGTAAGCATCGGCGATTTGAGCAACGTAACCATTATCGGATCATACGGGTTCAACCAATGCAAAAAGTTGACCTCAATTCCGAATCTGGGCAGTTTGGAAAGCGTCAATCAATCTGCCTTCTCCGGATGCGAGTCGCTTGCATTGCTGGGCAATCTTCGCAATCTAACAAGTTTTGGCTACTTGCCTTTCTATAACTGCCCAAACCTTGTCTTGGAAGTCCTGCCGGACTCCGCCGCTGAGCAGTACGCAAAGGATTACAACATGCAGTACACCTACATTACGGAGTGATTCTCACATCGCTTGGTTCTTCGCGGAATCTTGGGGCAACCAACAAGATTCCGTGAAGAGCCTTTTTTGCACCATTTCGTCCACATCCACATCCATGTTGATATGTGCCGTTGGATTTCTCAGAACTAAGAGGCATACCATTTCGACTGTTGCTTCATTTTCCAAGGAAAGTTCTTTCACTTTCTGACCGCTCACTGGAACAGGGAATGCAAACACCATATTCCTGATGCAGCTGCCGTCCTTCTGCTTTTCCAGGTACAGACCAATGCCCAGCCACAAGTACGCACAAATTGATTACTGGGGCACAAGAAGCAACACAGCTTATCTGAAAGTAACTGCTTGAAAATTAGAGGGCGCTGGATTATAATTTAGGGTAACATTCTAATTTGAACTATTGGAGGGGCTGCGATGCTGACAAAAGAAGAAATGCCCGCTTGCCCGGTAGCAACTACCGTGGCGCTGATTGGAAGCAAGTGGAAGTTGCTTATCATACGAAATCTGCTGGCCCGTCCGTGGCGGTTCAATGAACTGAAAAAGGACTTGGAGGGAATCAGCCAGAAGGTGCTGACAGACAGCCTGCGCTCGATGGAAGCCGATGGTATCATCACCCGCACGGTTTATCCCGAAGTGCCGCCGAGGGTGGAATATGCGCTGACCGAACTTGGCAAAAGCCTGAAACCCATTTTGGATTCCATGCGGGCGTGGGGCGAAGCATATAAGGCTAAACACTAAAAACCCGAAGCAGTACCTTTCCAGTGCTGCTTCGGGTTTTCCTTATGTTGAAGTTAAATCATTCCCAAATGCTTCAATCTCGATATGTTTTTCCCTCTCGAAGTTTGGACAATGCACATACCGTCTCGACAGTTGTTTCAGTTTCCAAGGGAAGTTCTTTCACTTCCTCGCCATCAACAGGCACAGGGAAGTTGAACACAATCTTTCTTATCCAGCTTCCGTCTTTCCTTTTCTCCGGGAACATCTCAATTCGCTCGATAAAGGCCTTCATAAACTCCTTCTGCTCCGCTTCCGTTGCGGAATGGTAGACTTCATCAAATGCCAGCAACAAGCGATAGATATTGTCTCCGGAAATCTTCTCCTGCTGGATGCTGCGGATCTGACTTTGCAATTCGCCAATCTGAACTTTGATTTCCTCTATGATATCATACTGCTCATCATAGCGGCGCTGCAAGTCCAAAATCTTTCTGTCATAGCGGACATCGTTGATGTCCAAGGTATCCATCTGCCGCTCCAAGTGGCTTTTCGTTCCAAAGGCTTGCTTTAGCCGCCCTTGTAGGACAGCAATCTGCTTTTCCATATCTTCTGTATCAACTGCTGTTCCGATTTTCGCCTGAATTGCTTCTACAAATCGTGGATTGTTGACCATAGCGGAGATGTCCTTTGCCACAAATTTGTTGATTTGAGAAGCTGAACTATCGGGAACAGACCCTGCTTGAGAAGCGTCTGGCAATCTGCATGACCTGTGGGCGTGTCGGTTCATGGAAAGAGCGTCCCACCTTTGAGGAACTGGCGGTTATGTTTGAGGGCAGTACAGCCAGCGGTGCAGAACGAGCCTACCGAAAAGCAGTGGACAAGTTGACGGAATTGTTGGTTGCCGAGGGCGCAATCCATGCAGTCCGGCTAAAACAGAAATCCAAGATCAAGCGAAAAAAGAAAATCGCCGCCGCAATCTACGAATATCAGGCAGACTGCGACGGCGAATGGGGCGAAATATCATTAGATTTTGAGAACGGCAAGGCAGAGGTCATTTTGCTTGCCGATTGGGATACAGTGAAAACAAACAAATTTGCAAGCAGAGCAATCGCCTATCTTCTGAACTGTGAGAACGAATAATTACCCAAGGAAATAATGGTGGCCTTTGAATAACGAGGGAGTGAGATACATGGAACAATTATTGATTATTGAAGATGATATAGGGTTGAATCAGGGTTTAAGTAAAGCACTGAAAGCAGATGACCGTCAGATCATTTCCTGCCAAGACCTAAAAGCGGCGAAGGAACAGCTGCTTTGCGGCGGTGTATCCCTGATCCTGTTGGATATCAATCTGCCGGATGGCAATGGGCTTGAGCTGCTCCGGGAGGTCAAGGAAAACATGCCCGGAGTTCCTGTTATTCTGCTGACTGCCAACGACACCGATCTGGACATCGTAGACGGGCTGGAGAGGGGCGCTGATGATTATATTACCAAGCCCTTTTCTCTTTCGGTTTTGCGGGCAAGGGTGAATACCCAACTGCGAAAGCAAGGGTCAAGCCATAAAAATGCGCCGATCCATATTGATCTATTTCACTTTGACTTTGAGGCTATGACCTTTTATGTGGAAGATTCAAAAGTGGAATTGAGTAGAACAGAACAAAAATTACTGCGTCTGCTTGTTGAAAACCGTGGTCGAACCATGACCCGTGGAGACCTTGTCGACCGGATCTGGACAGATGGCGCAGAATATGTGGATGAAAATGCTTTGTCTGTTACGATCAAGCGTCTGAGGGATAAGCTTGGCGCACAGAAATACATTAAAACCATCTACGGAATCGGTTATAGCTGGGTGACAAAAGATGAATAAAACCGGCATTGTGATCATACTGCTATGTTTTCTGGCGGCGATAGCTGCTGTATTATGGGAGCGGAGGAAGATCAGAAAAACGATGGAAGAAATCGAAAGGATGCTGGACGCTGCCATGACCGGCTCCTTTTCTGAAACCAATTTTGATGAAAGCCAGCTATCTGCATTGGAAACGAAGTTTGCGCACTATCTTTCCGCCGCAGAAGCATCTTCTCAAAACATAGCGCAGGAAAAAGACAAAAT
>OLIT01000811.1_pt1 | contig 29980 bp, 21 predicted proteins | sample 1601341 | NCBI WGS metagenome assembly OLIT01 (sample SAMEA2452121, study PRJEB22498) | human gut metagenome | biome: human feces; feature: human gut; material: feces | place: Australia | collected 2012
GGAACGGTTTACCCGCACAAAGACGCTCGGCGCGGCCTATACGGCATAGCAGCCTGACACTGAAAGAGGACGGCAGCGTGTGCGTCCATGAGGACGACGACACAAAGGATATTCCGCAGGAACACCTCACCGCCTTCCCGCCGAAAGTCTATTGGCCGCGTCTGGGGCAGGTGCTGGAAAGTGAGGGTCTAACCGCAAGCGTCCATGACAGTGAGATTGCCGTATCATGGTAAATTTTTAGAAGGGAGTGAAACACACAAATGAAAAGCGGACGCAGTATTCAGGATGTGAGCCGCGAGATCCTGCGCCAGCAGGAGGCAAAGGCAGACTATCTAGTCGCAACCGACCGTCTGCACATGGATACCTGGGGCGACAGCCCTGTGATCCGTGTGCTCGACCGTGAGGGCATCGACCAGATCGAGCCGCTGGAGATTCAGCAGACCGCGCATCAGCAGATCGGCACCTATCTGGACATTCCCAGCAAGTATTATGACCGGATGCTCCAGCGCGATCCCGCGCTTCTGAGCTACAACGTCAACCGCTGGTTCCAGAAAGAGCCAGAACAGAAGCTGCTGCGCACGATGGACGGCAAGGCCAGAGCGTTTCTCAGCAACCGCTATCGCCGCATCGACAATCTGGACATCGCCCGCGTTGTTCTGCCCATCATTGGCGAAATGGAGGGCGCGCGCTTTGAAAGCTGCGAGATCACCGACGACCGGATGTATCTGAAAGTTGTCAATCCGCGCTTGCAGGCAGAGGTGGTTCCCGGTGATATTGTGCAGGCCGGCATTATGATCTCCAACAGCGAGACAGGGCTTGGCGCCGTCAACATTCAGCCGCTCATTTACCGGCTGGTGTGCTCCAATGGCATGGTGGTAAACGAAGCCGGCACCCGCCGGGCGCACATCGGCCGCGTGAACACCACGGATGTAAACTTCGCCCTCTATTCCCAGCAGACGCTGGATGCAGAAGATCGCGCGTTTGTCCTGAAGATTCAGGACACTGTGCGCGCTGCCGTTGACGAAGCCAGATTCTCGACGGTTCTGGAGCGGATGCGGGAAAGCAAGCAGGCGCAGCTCAACACGCAGGACCTGCCAGGTCTTGTCAAGCTCGCCGGTTCCAGCTTCGGTATCTTAGAGGAAGAAGGCAGGGGTGTTTTGCAGCATCTGATCGAGGCTGGAGATTTTACGCTCTACGGTCTGGCGAACGCTGTCACGCGGTTCAGTCAGGATGTTGAAAGCTATGACCGCGCAACGAAGCTGGAGGAGATCGGCTACAGCGTGATGACGATGTCGCCGTTGCTGCTGCAAAAGATCAATCAGACACAGGTCACAAAACTTGCCGCATAACGGCAGACAGTTAAATTTGCAAAGGAGAATTTTTATGAGTTTTCAGAACAACAACGCAGCTGATGCATATCAGGATTTTATGCTTCCCACGGCGCTGGACAGCGACTTTTCGAGTGAGGATCTTGCCGACGATATGGAAGGCTTACAGCTGACCATGCAGCGGGTCAAGATCCCCGGCGGCGGAAATCTGCAGTTTGAGATTCGCGGCGACGACCCGGACAACCCCGACTATGAGCGCAAGCTCGTCGGCGTGATTCTCTATCACCATCTCGCCAACGCCTACTGGCCAGAGGGCAGCGAGTACGACGACAACGTGCCGCCATTCTGCCAGTCCTTCGACGGCAAGCAGGGCTACGGTGAACCGGGCGGCGTCTGCGCAGCCTGTGCATTCAACCAATTCGGCAGTACGGCAAACGGCAGCGGAAAAGCCTGCAAAAATATGCGGCAGATCTATCTGCTGCGCAGCGGCGAGTATCTTCCGCTGCAGCTCTCCCTGCCGCCCACAAGCCTTCGCCCGTTCAATGATTTCATGAACCTCGCCTTTGTCGCCCGCCGGCGCCCCAGCTATTCCGCCATCGTGGAGATCGGTCTGAAGCGCGCGGAAAGTGGTGGCTATACCTACAGTGTCGCCACGTTCCGAAAGGTACGGGATCTTGAGGGGGAAGGTCTTGCGGCCGTTAAAAGCTATGCAGCAAATTTCAAAGAGCAGGTCAAATCGCTTCTGGCACAGCGTGTGGAAAACTACAAGTCCGATGTGGAATCACTCACAGGCGCAGCACCGTTGGAACTTGCCGACAACGGCGACCACTTTTCCTATCCGGGCGTCATTGACGGCGAACGCGACGAACTGCCGCTCTAAGCAAAAGCAGTCAGCAAAGCTTGCTCCGCTAAGCAAACGGCAGATGCGATTTGCCGAAAAGAATCACAAGCTGGTCTATGCGTTTTTGCAGGAGCAGCGGTATGATCCTGGCGAATATTACGATCTTGCCGTTATGGGCTACCTGCGCGCTGTGGAGCGCTATTGCTCCCACGCCTATCTGCGCCGCTTTTCGTTCTCCACCGTCGCTTACCGCGCGATGCAGCAAAGCATTGTGTCGTGGAAGCGCGGAGAGAGCCGGCGCAGGCAGGCAGAGGAAGCCTACTGTGCGCTTTGCGGCCGCAGGGAGAACGTTTGTGACGCGGAGCTTTCGGAAGCATATTTCTTCTCGGAGCTGCAAAAATGCGGAACGCCGCAGCAGGCTGCGTTTGCTCTGCTGCGCCTGCACGGGTACAGCATTGCGGAGATCGCCGCGCAGTACAAGCTGGACCCGCGGCGTGTGCGCCGAATGCTCAAAAGTCTGTATTCCGCCTATCTGCGGTTCCGTGGGGACGGGAAGGAGGCGAAAAAATGAAGGATCAGCACACAAGGATGCTCCACGGGCGGCTGCTCAGACCACTGAAGGTCGGCAGCAGCGCGCTCATCGACCACGAAGGGCAGTTTATTCTGACCTCGCTGGTCACATCCATTCAGGTGCAAAATGAACAGGAAGCAAAGTTTGAAACGCTGAATACCCACTATCATGTGAAGTTTTCTCCGCTTCAAGCAGCAGTTGCGGCGTCAATTCTGATGGCCGTCGCTGCATGAATGAACACCCTGCGGCAGTCTCCCGTCTGACTGCCGCAGCCACAGTTTTTGTGGCTGCGGTTTTTCCGTCAGGAGGTTTTATGAACGAACAAGTCATCCCGGTTTCCGGGAATCAAAAAATCGCGTTTCAATGCCAACGGTGCAGCGCCTGCTGCCGCCATGTAGAAAACAAGGTCATGCTGGAACCATACGACGTTTATCAGCTTGCGCTTCATTTTCAAAGCGAGGGGCAATCCGTCAGGTCAGAGGATATCTGTGCGCAGTACGCACACCCCATGCCGCTGGAACCGTATTTTCCGATTTTTCTGCTGAACGCCGTGGGCGAAGATCAACATTGCATTTTCCTAAACGGGAATCATTGCAGCGTCTATGCACATCGGCCGCGCGCCTGCCGGCTGTATCCATTCACTGTGGATGCAGGGCGGCGCGGTAAGGACTTCGAGTATTTTCTCTGCACGGATTACCCCGGTCACTTCGGCAAAGGCCGCATCCGAGTCAGCGACTGGTTCTATGAATATTTCCCCAAAGACGCCCGCCGCTTTGTGAAAGCCGATTACGCAGCGATTCGGCAGTATGGCAAGCTGCTCCGGCAAATGACGCCTGCGCAGATCGAGCATTTGCTGTTCCAGTTTCTGTTTTACCGCTACTGGAATTATGACCTGAGCAAGCCCTTTCAGGAGCAGTTTGAAAGCAACAATCGCCAGCTGCTTGCATTTCTGTGGGAGCAGTTGGGCCAAAAAGGAGGTTCTATATGAATCGATCCAGAATTACCGGTGCAATTCTCCTGCGCTGGGACGATTGCACATCCATTCTTTCGAAGCACTTGACAACGCTGCTGCAGCGTCCGATTCAGCTGTGCCACATGGTAGAAGACTACGACTACTGGTGCATCGCGTTAAAAACCGGAAGATTCTCCATCCCGGAGCTTCATGTTCTGCTGGATGCGATTTCCGCAACCACGACAGACTTTCCGGATCTGATCCCGGATGATTCCGACCGGACACGCTCATTCAGCATGGAGTTTTCCCGTGCACTTTTACAGCATTTTTTACACGCAAGCTGGCGCTACGAACATCTCACCGAGGAGTATCTGATAGTAATTGATGTGGACATCTCTGTTCCTGCATGCTGCATTACGAATGGAGGGGTGCCGGATGTCTGATGCAAAGCTGATGATGCCGCTATTTTGTAACGGCACGTTTAACTGTGGCGGCCGCAGAATCCGCGCGGTCCACCTCTATGATGTTTCCGATGGGGAGCACCGCTATCGCCTTTGGACAAAAGCAGGGACGCCAGATATAGACTATCCCCGCGTAGAATCTGACCGCTACCTGCTATACGTTGAGATCCACGGATACCTCGCACCGCTTGGCATGACAGAATATTTTCTGACCGAACATTGTGGGTATTTGCCGGCTATGCGGGAACTGTATGGCGGTGCAGAACATCGGAGAACGTATTTTGACAGTCTGCAAAAGAGCGCTATTGAGGAAGCTGTCGCAATCGAGAGAACTGTGATCTACCATCTGGGCAAAGAATCGCCCCGGCAGGCAGACTATATCCACGGTATCCTCAATGAGCATCTTATGCGGTATACCGCCAGCAAGGAAAGCGAAGGCAAAACCTTCCCGGATTATATCGGCGCATTGATGGCGGATGAGCTTGACCACTGCATACAGCTTTCCAAAATCTATCAGGCAAATAAACAGCAGGAGGATGAAATCCGGCAGGCACAGATTGCCGAGCAGGATCGTGTGTACCAGCAGTCTGTCAATACAGAAAAAGAAAAAGCTGTCGGCGCCGCGCTGCAAATCATCCGCAGCGGCGGTACATTGAAAAACGATACGCTTTGCTATTACAAAGACGATGGCTCGTTTGTGGAAACCTCGTTGATTCTGTATTTGATGCGCGAATATCACATTGACGTGCCGCTCCGCACACAGGGATGGATCAAAGAGCGGTTGGCAAGTGCAACCGTTCAGGAGGACTTCTGCGGCTCCGTTACCTACTACCGCGCAAGAAAGAGCCAATGCTCGCAGAAATTCTTTGACTGTATGCGGGATCTGATTACGGCAGTCCATGATATGAAGGAGAAAGCGGCATAATCAAACCACATATAAGTTGGGCGGCACAGAGTTTTCTGTGCCGCTTTCAAACTCAAAAAGGAATGGAGAAACCACAAATTTGAGCAGTGAAATTTACTACGAAAAAGCATTTATCTCTATTGGGGACAGATTTATTCCGCTTGTCTGCCGCGGATCGACCAATACCTTTGAATTTAATGTGCATGGGTGCGAGGTCGCGGAGCGGTACTGGTCTGTTCTGGATCTCCCATATCGGGGCAGGCTGTTATTTACAAGCGATGAGATCCAGAAGATCGCGGAAACCTATGAAGGCTTCAACAGCGGCAACCGCGGCGGTATGCGCAAGAGTCGGAACAGCGCTTTTGAAGCTGGTGAGTTTCAGCGCTGGTTCCTCGCGGGCCTGAAGAACGCGCACACGATTGAGGAATACCGTCAATACGGGAATTCTATCGTCCTCACAGACCGGCATACACAGAAGATAACGTATGCCCCCACGACAGAAGCATTCTTGGCCGCGCTTTACCGCATCGGTGAGCAAAACGCTGACATCCGTTTTGATTCCTGCCGCAGCTTCTACCATCCGCCGCATGTCAGCAAGCAGTCAAAGTTTGATAAGTTGAAACAATTCTATGTCCTAAAAGCATGGAGCGGATACTTTGTAAAGCGGACACGGCACGGCGTCATGACCATTCGCACCGACGATCCGACGGTTGCAACCGTGCGGAAATTCAGGACGAAACAGGCCGCGCAGAAGTACATGGAGGAAAATGCTCCGTTCTTTTCCCATGTTCCTTTTTCTGTCGAATGTGTACGGCCAAAAGAGGTGGTGAAAGCAACGCTCGGTCTTGCGACGTCTTGACGGAAGTACATAATTTGTCTATCATAAAGTCAGAATAAATCCTTGGAGGGGTGCTATATGATGATTCGATCTGCAACGGCCCTTCGGAATGACTACGATGGCATGGTGAAGCTCTCGACCGAAAAGCAGGAGCCGATCTATCTGACGCGCAGCGGTGACGGTGAAATGGCATTCCTGCCGATCGCGCTTTGGGAAAAACGTCAGGCAGAGCTGGAGCTTTTTGCGGACATGCTGCGCAGGGAGCAAACCAAACTCTCCGGTGCAAGAACATATTCCGCAAGCGCGCTGCGCGCCGATGTGGAGGATGTCCTTCGTAAGAGTTGAGTGGTTAAATGCGGCGCGGAATGAGTTTCTGACCTTTCTGAAATACTACAAAAGCCGCAGATGTCAAGTCTGAATTGCACCAAATTTTCATCGTATATTTCATCACTTCGCGTATAGCCAGCCCCAGCAGCTTGTGGTATCATACTCTCGTTTGTTTGACACCACGACGAGGAGGCTCATCATGCAGTACACCGACAACGAAGCCGCTTTGATTGGCGGGTTGATTTCCAACTACTTTCTTCGTCCGGCTGTATCCGCCGCACTGAAGGATTCTTATACCCGCGTGCTGGAGCATCTGCGCACAGGCCGGGTGTCTGCCGCCGATCTCAAGCAGGTTCAGAAAGCGCTGGCATTTTTGACGCCGACCTGTCAGATGTCCAGAGAGGCCCAGCGCGACCTGATGGGCGCCAGCCTGAAGACGACGGCGCTGCTAAGTTCCTGCCGCTGATTGCAAAAACCACAAATCGTTAAAAATGCTGCCGGCTTACGTTCCGGCAGCATTTTTTCTATACAGAAAAGAGCGCCCCGAAGGGCGCTCCTCGCAGATGAAACAGGTCACATACGGAATTTACGGATGCAAAGGAAAAGCTGGATGCAAAGCTCTTGATACAGATCTTCATCCCATACACCGTCAATAACGGATTCCTTGGTCAGTAATGGTTGGTACATTGCCAGAATTTTCTCGTTCGCGAGGTCATCTCCGCTTTTGGCAAGAATCAGAAGCTCGTAGAAATTCATGTTTCCTCCTACAGTTTCTCCCGAATGCGGCTCAGTGCGCGATAATAGATCGCAGCCGCGCCTTTATATCCAATCTGTAATTCCTGTGCGAGCTCGGTAAACGAGCGCTCCTCCAGAATTCTCGCCAGCAGAATATATCGTTCACGCTTTTGAAGCTGGTCAAGTGCTTCGAGGACTGCTCTGTACTCCATCAGCAGCTCCATTCTTCGGAAGTATTCATCTTCCCATGCTTCTGCCGAGATGGGCTGCCGGTCAGGTTCCATCGGTCGTTCATGCTGTTGCTGTCTGTGACGCTGAGAAAGGTAGGCATTCTTTCTCCGCTTCAGCGCGACTTGAAGATAGGCGGTAAATTGGTTCTGAATCTGATATTCTTCACGGCTTCCGTCATTTCTATATTGCATGATTCACCCTCCGTATCCGTCTGTTTTCTGGCGAACAGGACGGTATACGGGAGGATTTCTGCATCGGTTTGGTCTAAAAAAACGTAAATAGTCACAGCCGGTTTCATGCTTGCACAAATAATCGACTACATATGGAAATGATAACTCAGAAAGGCTTTGCTGTATGGATAAAACGAGAAAACTCTCCAATGCCCAGCATGGATGCTTTCTCTCCTTCACTGGGGTATGCTTGTCTCTTTATTTCACAGTAGCAATGTGCTAAACGGAATATTAAATTCCAGTATATACAAAATCCTCCTTCCGGTTTTCTCTGGAAGGAGGATTTATCCGAGTGTCAACTTCGGTAACTATTATGGTCTAAGATATAGAATCGGGCACACTCGAAATGCCGCCATGCTTCGTCGTAGAGAGACCCGCGGCCCGGCACGCAAATGAAACGATTTGGGTCAATTCTGCTTCGTCCAGATCTTCCGGACGCTTGCCTGTCTGCAAGAGCTTCCACACGGCGCTGCCGCCGAAGATGTCGCCCGCGCCGGTCGTATCGACAACCTTGATATCCTTCAGACTATCCACATGGCCGCCTGCGTTCCGGTTCTGGAACCAGCAGCCGTCCGCGCCGCACGTCACGAACACGAGCTTCACCGGATAGTGGTCAAGAATATACTGTGCGCCGTCCTGCACGCCGAGGCCGAACAGGAATTCGACCTCTTCGTCGCTGATCTTCACCACGTCGGCCTGCCGGATGCCCCAGAGCATCTGCTCCTTCGCCTCATTGAGATCGTTCCACAGCGGCTTGCGCAGGTTCGGATCGTAGGTGACGAGCTTGCCGTGTGCCTTTGCATATTCCACGGCGCGATACGTCGTTGTCCGCGCCGGCTCGCCCGTGAGCGAGAGCGTCCCGAAGTGGAACACCCTCGTTTCGTCGATGAGCGAAAGATCCAACTCGTCAAACGTCAGCTGCGTGTCCGCGCCGGGCTTGCGCGCGAAAGCAAATTCGCGGTCGCCGTTTTCGTCCAGCGTCACGAACGCCAGCGTTGTGAACACATCGTCCGCCGCCACAAGTCCCTTCGTCTCGATCCCCGCGCCCCGCAGCGTATTGGTCAGAAGTTTGCCGAACGTGTCCGTGCCCACCTTGCCGAGCATCCCCACCTTCCCGCCGAATTTGGCGATCGCCGCAAGGAAATTCGCCGGGGCCCCGCCCGGATGCGCGGCCATTGTGGGATAGCCGTCCGAGTCGATAGACTGCGTCGTAAAGTCGATCAAAAGCTCACCAAGCGCAACTACATCATACATTCTTTTTCCTCCGTAATTGTAATGCTCCATTGATTCTCATACTTTGCTCCCGGCGCAAGATGGATAAGATCGCTCTTGCAGCTCAGCTCCTCCACCACGTCCTGCCGCGACGGAAGCGACGCCCACGGCTCAATGCAGACATACGGCGCATCCGTGTGCGGCATATGCCAGATACCGAGATACGGCATCTGCGGATAGGCTACGGTCACCGATTTGCCCGTTTTCTCTGAGCATAGGCTCACGCACCGTGCCATATTTTTCAGCACGATCGCATCCTCATCGAACAGCTCGTGACGCAGGCGGATGGTCGTATCGTCTTCCAGCGGGAAGCATTCTGTCTGGCCGTTGAGATAGCAGTCTCCGGTAAAGCCAATACGGTCTGGCAGACATGGCTGCGAAAAGCACAGTTTATAGTCTTCAAAGCCAGTGCTGCCGGTCAGCGGAACCCGGAATCCCGGATGTCCGCCGATGCCGAACGGCAGCTCTTTTTCGTCCTCATTGCAGACGGAATACGTCACATGGACCGTCCAGCCGCGCAGCGCATAGCGTACCCGGAATGTAAAGCGGAACGGATACTGCCACAGCGTTTCCGGTGTCTGCCGCAGACAGAACGTAACAGAATCGGAAGACTGCTCTTCGATAGTGAAAACAGAATCCTTTGCAAATCCGTGAATGTCCATTGAATAACGTTCGCCGCAGAGCGTATAGCAGCCATCTGTCAGGCGCGCAACATACGGAAACAGCACCGGCGCGCGGTCCGGCCAGTATTGTTTGTCGCCGTTCCAGAGAAATTGTGTTCCTTGTTTGGAGCCAAGCTCCATCATCTGCGCGCCGAACGGATCGACGCACAGCGTCAGGTTTTGATTTTGCAGCGTCAGCATCCGTCAGTCTTTTGCCGCCGGATACTCATTGCAAAGCAGCCGGTAAGGCGGCTCATCTTCCTCGATCTTCGGAAAACGGCCAACCGGCGGATTGAAGCGGTTGTCGGTGTTGTCGTCGTTGCACTGGCTGACCTCGCCCAGCAGGACGGGACCAGTGCCGGGCTCAACCGAAAAATCATGATACAGCCCCTGATAAACGAAAATGCTTTCACCCGGTTTCAACCGGATCTGCGTTCCGGCCGGAACGGTATAGCTTTTGCCGTCGGTGTGGACTTCCACGTCAGATTCATAATCGATTTCTTCATTCGGAAGACGATTGTACACCCGGATCAATACGTTGCCGCCGCCGCGGTTGATGATGTCCTCAGTCTTGAACCAGTGGAAATGGTTCGGTGCGTACTGCCCTTCCCTCAGATACAGCAGCTTTTCCGCATAGACCTTCGGATACTTGTCCGGCATGGCACGATTTCCGTTGCGAATCGTGATAAGCGAAAAACCGAAGTGGTCAAAGTCGCCCTGACCATAATCCGTGATATCCCAGCCGAGCATGCAATCGCGCACTTCATCATATTCGTGCCCCTTGCTTTCCCATGCCTCAGGCGTAAAATGGCAAAAAGGCGGCAGGTAGCAATGTTCCTGTGCGCACATAGCCTCGAGCTCTTTCAACGCTTTGTTGATCTCACTGCGCTTCATAATAGCGCTCCTTTCCATTTAATTTCTATATTCAGTCTCCGCCAGACGGTCCTATTCTGCGCCGTGCGGAGACCGTACTGTCGTTATCAAAAGTTCCGGAGAACAGGCCCGTTTTTTCTTGGCCCCGGACGGAAGATCCATCCGGGGCCGGATCATTACTGCTTAGGGAAGATCAATAGAAACTCTTGCAGCGGCTTCGAACATTCTGAGGAGAATGGCCGCAGCCTCGCTGCGCTTGATGGTGCTCGCGGAATGGAACGTGCCCTTCGCGTCGGAACCCGTCAGGATGCCCGCGCGATAGAACTCGTAGATCTCTGCCGCGAACTTGTCGGTCGTCTTCACGTCGGGGATCGCGTTGTCCGCCACGGTGTTGATCGCCTTGTAGGCTTCCTCCGCGCCGTGGAAGATGTGCACGAACTCGCCGCGCGTGACCGGTGCATTCATCTGCGCCTGGGTGTAATTCGCGTAGTCCTTTTCGATGATGCCGTTCACAACTGCGTAATTGACATAGCTGTCATACCAGTTCGCGCCGCCGTTTTTCAGGCTGACCTCGCCGGTGCGGTCGAGCTGGTGCAGAGCCGCTGCCAGCTTGATGGTCTGCGCAACCGTCAGCGTCGCGTTCGGCTTGAACTCGTTCGCCGTCACGCCGTCGATCAGGTTGTTCTCCCAAGCGGCCTTGACGCTCGAATAGTACCAGCTGTCAGACGGAACGTCCGCGAACGGGAACTTGCTCACGTTGGAACCGGCGTTCGGGTTGAACGGGAGCTGCGCAGGTTTGCTCGGCGTGACCGGAATGACCGGCGTCGGGGGAGCGATCTGCGTCAGACCATTGGCCGCATTGTTCAGCGCTGCCAGCGCGTTGGCAACCTGTTCTGCCGTCACATTGTCATCTGCCAGGACACTCTTTGCATGGATCAGTGCGTTTGTAAAGATAGCCCAGGATTCCTGCGTATAGCCGTGGTTGGGGAGATTCTCCAGTTCGTTGTAACGGCGTTGCAGCTCAGACTTGTCAACCGGCTGCGGCTGGCCATGCTCCGGGATCTCCTCGGTCTTCGTCGCACCGCAGACGCAGGTGAAGGTCTTCTGACCCTTTTCGGTTTCGGTCGCGGGCTTAGTGACAGTGCCTTTGTCCCATACGTGCTCGGCATAGCCGTCTTTGTCCGCATTGTCGGTCACAGTGCAGCCCTCTGCGGTGCATTCGTGCCAGTGGTGCGTTTCATCCTTGCTCCATTCGCTGGACCAGCTGTGCACGTGCGAAGAAGAAGCTTCTGCGGAAATGCAGATATTGCCTGTTACCTGCTCAATCACAATCGTGCCGGTTTCCTTGGAGTAAGTGTACTCACCCTCACCGAGGGTCTTGCCGTCCATGACGATCACTATTGTATCGGGCAGCTCAAATCCTTCTTCTGCCGTCAGGGTATATTCCAGCTTATCACCGATCCCGACCATCGTCTTGTCTCCGCTGAGATGCTTCAGATCAGCAGCAATGACCGCCTGTGTGTCGTCCACGCCAAATATGAGGGAATGCAGGTTCATCACTGGTTTCGTGGCGCCATGGAATTTCAGGTAGACATCATGCACACCTGTGATACCTTTCTGCTTCAAATCAGCAGTCAGTTCTCTAAACGTATTCCACTCATCTCCGGTTCCCTCAATGCGAACAAATTCAGCAATGGGTTCACTGTTCAAATTATCCAGATGAACGGTAACCTTAGAATTTTCTACATCTGCATCATTGTTCTTCTCCGCATAGGTCAGAATTATGGTACTGAAGCTGCCTTTCGGAATGTCGAAATCCACGCAGCGGTAGCCCACATAGCTTCCAGGCGTCAAACCACCCAGATTGGAAACCGTACCTTCCACTTCACCGGTCGCGTTTTTTGTCGACTCGTACTTGACGCCTGCAGATGCAATCTCAGCGCTTACCGCCTCGATTTTTTCTGCTGCCGGCTTCAGGCGAACCAGAGAAGAGACAGCATTGTTCAGCGCCGAAATTGCTGCGCCAATTTCTTCATGTGTCGCGGCTTCCTTCTCATGCACGATCTTTGCCGACTTCAATACGGTCTGCAGTGCATTCCAGGATTCCGGCGCATAGTTTGCCTGTGTAAGCCCCTCCACCTCCTGAATTGCAGCAAGGAGCGCCTCCTTGGTGGCTCCGGCAAATTCGCCGCCCAGCAGCTCCAGTTCCGCAAGGTAAATCTCCTGGCCTGCATTCTCAAACTCGATCTTATAATAGGAATAGCCAGCCTGATCCTCTTCAGAAATTGCGAAGGGTCGAGTGTACTTATCACCGCCATCGGTAGGATTGATGTTCCAAACAAAGCTCTGGTTGCTTCTGGCATCCAACTCGGTCCAATTTTCACCATTCATGGATCCGTAGAACTTCCATGCCTTGGGCGAGTGCGCCGCATCCCAGCTGGTCAGCGTATACATGCTGATTTGGATTGGGCTTGAAAAATGATATATCAGATATCCGTTTTCCTTGCCATCCCAGCTTGCATAGCCGTTGGCGTCATGAGCCTTATTGTTAAACAGCTTTTCCGTGTTTATGGCATTGGTTGCAATGGTATCCTCATTTCCGCCGCCTCCTACCGTGGAAACCTCTGTCTTGGTATGGTCAACCAGCAGTTGCGGTCTTCCCGTGCCCTCCGTGATGGAAGGCGGCATATCCGCGCCCTTCATGCCCCAGGTTTTGGACGGCGTAGTGCCCATGGTGAACTCCAGGGTAACAGTCTCGCGCTGCAGCACCTCGGGCATGAGGTAGGTAGCAGTCTGCTCTACACCGTTGACGGACAGGCTCTGGACGTACTTGTTTTCTCTGCTGACGCCCGGCGCCAAAATTGTAATGGTGTGACCGTCGTCCCGGTGGATCGTCACCTTTTCAAACAGTGGGGTGCCAATGGCTGTAACGCCATTGCCGTTGGTCAGCGGATACAGACCCATAGAGGAAAGGACATACCAGGCGCTCAATTCGCCATTGTCGTCATCGCCCAAATAGCCTTGCCCAACTTCTTCGCCCACAAACAAGCGATCCAGCGTATCCCGGACAAACTCTGCAGTTCTCCACGGACGGTCTGTATAGAGATACATATAAGGAATGTGATGCGCAGGCTGGTTGGTCATATGGATCTGCCCCTGTTTCGCATCACGGCCTTCCCAGTTTTCCTTATGGCCGGTCCAGGAGCCAGGATTGGCTGTGCCAACCGCCGAGTAAGCTTCATCCAGCTTATCACCCAAAGCCGTTTGCCCATCCCGGTCTCTGGCCATTCCATACAAATTGGCCAAGCCCTGACCATCATAGGGCGGGAATGCATAGTTATAGGCATTGTCTTCACAATAGCCGTAACCCTGTGCCGTAGGATCGAACTGCTCGTCCGTCTGCAGCCACGTCCCATCGGACTTCTTGGCACGGAACCAACCGCCCATGCTCTCATTGAACAGATGGACATAATTGGTGGCTCTTGCAGTAAAATAGAGGTATTCGTCATTGTACTTCTGCCTGGCAGCGCTCTCAGAGCCTTCCTGATCCCGCAGATACTTTGCCATCGACGCAATGGCAAAGTCCGTTCCGCTGCCTTCCATGGACCAGGAGAAATTGAATTCTTCTCCTCCCCAACCGCCAGTCAGTCCGTCCTGAGGAACATATCCGAGAAACACCATACCATCCATGTGCGCACGGCCAGAGTAGGAGTTTTTCCTGTTATTGACAGAATACACCGATCCGTTCCGCAGCGCCGATGCATAAGCCGCCTTGACATCAAACGTAACGCCTCTGTTCAACGCGTCCGCAAAAATATTGTCAGAGTTGGTGCCCACCATACAATCGGTGCCCGCAGGCGCGATCCATCTGGGGATCCAGCCCTGCTCTCTGTAGTGCTGGATCAGTCCATCTAGCAGCTGAGTTGCTTTTTCTGGTGCAACGATGGAGTAGAGCGGCCAAGCGGTCCGGAAGGTATCCCAAAAACCATTGTTATATACAAATTGACCGTCTACCACTTTTCCAGTGTAGGGGGAATAATGCTGCCAAAGCGGCTGCGCATTGGTGCCTGTATTCTCAGCCAGGCTTGTGGGATAGACAAATGCCCGGTAGAGATTCGAATAGAAGGTGACTCTTTCGTGGTAGCTACCACCCTCAACTTCAATGCTTCCCAGCGTATCGTTCCAGATCTTCAACGCCTTGGCCTGCACTTTGTCAAAGCCTTCATCTCCAGCAATTTCCATGAGCAGTGCATGCTGTGCCTGTTCTTTGGAGATAAAGGAGGTAGCTACCTTCATTTCGATAACAGTTTCTTTGTTTTCGTTGGGCGCAAACTGGAACATTCCCATAGAGCCTTCACCGGCGGAGTGCCAGGCAACGGGAGCTTGAGAAAACTGCCCCACGATGTGCATGGTGGTTTGTCCGTTTGCCTTGTTTTCCGAGGTCGTATGGAACTCAGTCTTGCCCGCGTTAAATTCGATGATAGAGTTTCTCCGCGCATTCACAGGGTCAAACATAATGTTGCACGCCTTAGCACCAGCCGGGAATGTGAAGCGCAGCACTGCCGCATGCTCAGTAGGTGTGACCTCCACCTTGACATTGGGGGCTGCGGCATCATCCGCATTGAGGGTCACGCCGTAATAATACGGCTTGGCGATCTCATTTTCATGACTGAAAACAGAGCCTCTATTTCGGATGGCATTACCTACCGCACTGTAGTCTGTTGTGGTAGAATCGGCAGAGAAATAGTAGGTTCCGCTCTCCCCGATCCAGTTGCTGGCTACGTGAGAGATCTTGATGCCCTTAAACCGGGCTTCCGCTCCGCTGTAGGCATAGGGCGTATTGTCTGTACTGCCGTCCGTCGTGGGCACCCAATAGTTGAAGCCGAAAGGCGTTGCCACAATGGGCACATTCAGGCCTCGGGCGGGAGCATTGCCCGTAGAGTACGTACCCCGCAGAATATTCACATAATCGGCCAGATTTTTGACCTGCGGATCTGCCTGCTCAAAAATCTCCACATCATCGAAATAGACGGAGATATCCTTGCCAGGCGTGGCATCATTTTTTTCAAAACCAGCCAGCACTTTTGTGATCCTTTTACCAAGCAGATTCGAATCTGTGCTCAGTTTCGTGCTGATCTGCAGCCAGTTGTTCGTCGCCATTACGCGTGCTTCTCCTTGGGCCGCAGGAGACACTACATTGCCATACTGATCAATGGCTTCGTAGTCAGAAAGGCAAGTGCCATCGTCAAATTCCAAGTCGATCGCCGAATACATACTGGTGTATTCAAAGTCGTATGCATAGTTCGGATCATTTGCACTCAAATTGTAATCTGTCCCTATATCAGGAAACACCAGGTAGGACAGTCTGGTATTTTTACCAACAGGAATATCAAGGCCATCATACAAAACCACATAATTTTTCGCAGCTTTTGCCGTTGTGGTTCCTTCCATATGCAGGCAGGACACACCAGACCAGGCGCCTGATCTGGCAGCCCAGTTGTAGCTCGGTCCTTCCGACAGCGAGGTATACAAGTAGTTCACTTCTTCGCCGGAGCCCGTTGTCTTAACCTCTTTGCCCAGACCAAACCCACTGAATTGGATCACATTGGGATTCGTTGTTGGCGTATTGCCGCATTTCTCAATTACCAGCTTGAACGTAGTATATGACTGGCTATTAGAGAAAGAATACATCTTCGTCTCATTGTTCTGCTGCCATGTAACGCCTTCATGGGAATCCAAAAGGCTCCATTCTCCAGCTTCGTCATTTGTGCCATACAGTTTCCATGCTGACAGCACACGCTCCGGATACCGCATATCGTCCCCGGCGCCTGTCAAATAGTAGGCCTTAGGCTGAATTCCTTTGCTGAATCGGAATGTAATTTCCAGCGGCAGTCCAGGCGCACTCACCGCGCAAAGCTTTGTGGCAATACGTCTGTCGATCAAAGCTCTTTCTGTCTCGCTCGCGCTGCCATAGGTTAATTCTTTATTAACACTGACCGGATTATCGGACGAATAATTGGTAAATTCCCCCACGAAGGAATCGACCCGGGGTTCAACTGCACATACGCCCTGCGCTGCAACATGATCAAATTTCACCTGCGCCGCATCCGTCTTTTCAAAGTGAGCTGAAAAAAGGTCAGTTTTTTCTGCATTGCTGCCCGAGAAAGTTCCCGCTACCGGTCCATGACCTTGCACAGACACTCCAGAGCACATTCCCAAAGCTAATATCAAACTCAAAGCGCCGCTAATCAGACGCTTACATTTCTCTGTTACTGACATTCCGATACCTCCTTTTCACCGCTGTTACCCCAAAATTCTTGCTCTTTCATTGAATTAAAATCTATTCTTAACCAACAGTCTCAGCTGTCACAACCGTGACGCCGGTGCCGGCGACAGCACCGTCAGCTGTGCCGCCCTGCAGCGCGGCAACCGCAGCCTTGATACCTTCGTAGCCCATCACGTCCGAGTTCTGGAGCATCGTCGCGTACAGGCAGCTTTGTTGATCTCACCGCGCTTCATAACAGCGCTCCTTTCCACTTTATTTCTATATTCAGGCTCCGCCAGACGGTCCTATTCTGTGCCGTGCGGGGACCGTACTGTCGTTATCAAAAGTTCCGGAGAACAGACCCGTTTTTTCTTGGCCCCGGACGGAAGATCCATCCGGGGCCGGATCATTACTGCTTAGGGAAGATCAATAGAAACTCTTGCAGCGGCTTCGAACATTCTGAGGAGAATGGCCGCAGCCTCGCTGCGCTTGATGGTGCTCGCGGAATGGAACGTGCCCTTCGCGTCGGAACCCGTCAGGATGCCCGCGCGATAGAACTCGTAGATCTCTGCCGCGAACTTGTCGGTCGTCTTCACGTCGGGGATCGCGTTGTCCGCCACGGTGTTGATCGCCTTGTAGGCTTCCTCCGCGCCGTGGAAGATGTGCACGAACTCGCCGCGCGTGACCGGTGCATTCATCTGCGCCTGGGTGTAATTCGCGTAGTCCTTTTCGATGATGCCGTTCACAACTGCGTAATTGACATAGCTGTCATACCAGTTCGCGCCGCCGTTTTTCAGGCTGACCTCGCCGGTGCGGTCGAGCTGGTGCAGAGCCGCTGCCAGCTTGATGGTCTGCGCAACCGTCAGCGTCGCGTTCGGCTTGAACTCGTTCGCCGTCACGCCGTCGATCAGGTTGTTCTCCCAAGCGGCCTTGACGCTCGAATAGTACCAGCTGTCAGACGGAACGTCCGCGAACGGGAACTTGCTCACGTTGGAACCGGCGTTCGGGTTGAACGGGAGCTGCGCAGGTTTGCTCGGCGTGACCGGAATGACCGGCGTCGGGGGAGCGATCTGCGTCAGACCATTGGCCGCATTGTTCAGCGCTGCCAGCGCGTTGGCAACCTGTTCTGCCGTCACATTGTCATCTGCCAGGACACTCTTTGCATGGATCAGTGCGTTTGTAAAGATAGCCCAGGATTCCTGCGTATAGCCGTGGTTGGGGAGATTCTCCAGTTCGTTGTAACGGCGTTGCAGCTCAGACTTGTCAACCGGCTGCGGCTGGCCATGCTCCGGGATCTCCTCGGTCTTCGTCGCACCGCAGACGCAGGTGAAGGTCTTCTGACCCTTTTCGGTTTCGGTCGCGGGCTTAGTGACAGTGCCTTTGTCCCATACGTGCTCGGCATAGCCGTCTTTGTCCGCATTGTCGGTCACAGTGCAGCCCTCTGCGGTGCATTCGTGCCAGTGGTGCGTTTCATCCTTGCTCCATTCGCTGGACCAGCTGTGCACGTGCGAAGAAGATTCTGTGAAGCGGAACCAATCGACGTTTGCAACATAGGTCTTACCGGTGTTGTTTTCGAAGTAGAGATAGACATCGTGCATACCCTTGGTGATCTCGGTCAGCTCACCGCTAAGTTCCACATAGTTGCTCCAGTTGCTTCCGGTCGCCGGGCAAGTCAATGTCGCGATCTCCTTGCCGTCCAGGCTGCCAAGGCGGATATGAATCTGGCCGCCGCCGGCATCTCTCTGCTGCGCAGCGTAGAAGAACGTTACTTTTTCCGCACCGTTCCCGGAGAAATAGACATTGGAATATTTGACCCAAGTGCCGCTTGCAACGCCGCCAATGTTTTTGCCGTCGTTGACAATTCTGCTGTCATGTGCATCTGTTTCAAACTTTGTAAATTCCTCAGCTTCGATGTTCTCGTACGCATTACGGAACTTCGCCTGCGCAAGTTTGATGTTCAGGTCAAGCGCATCGTTTGCGTGATTGAAATCTACGATCGTCGCATTCGGATCATTCAAAGCCGTCTGCGCATTCTGGATTGCCTGATGGAGATCGTCCTTATGTGCAGCGTCATTTGCCAATCCTTCATAAACCTGCTGTGCTTCTTCGATTTTAGCCACCAGATCCTGGTAGGACTGAATATCATTGGATGCCTGCTCGAGCTGCGATTTTGCATCTTTCAGCGCATCCATCGTGGAATTGTAGTTCTTCGTCACTTCCTCCGCGTTGGAAATGGCGCTCCTCACAGAATTTTGAACCGCAGACGGCATTTTTGATGTGTCAACCTTCCTGATCGCATCAAGCTTTGTCCAAAGATCCTTCATCCCTTCGATCTCGCTCATGGCGTTTATCAGCTTACGGCAGGCCTCCTCGATCTCGTCGTCCGTCTTGTCTTCCTTGTCCGCAACCGTTTGTGCCTCGCCAATGGCTGCGCTCATCAACGTCTCAAGCGGTGCGTAGCCGCCATCGCTGAGAGCCTTCTTTGCTTTTATCGCTTCCGCGATCATTCCATCGAGAGCATCGGCGTTCAGCGCGGGCATTTCGGTGCTCATCAGTTCCAACTCGCCCAACTGAATCTCGCTGTCGCTCTCGATATCCAGACGCACATAACGATATTGCACATAATCCGCGGCATTCGTCTTGAACGGCTTCGTATAGAGGCTCCATTCAAATGTCACATTTTCACGCTTGTCCGCTTCCGTCCAGGTCGAGCCGTCATTGGAAAGATAAAGCGTGAAGTCCTTCGGCGCGCTATCCTTGCCGCCGCTCGCAGAGGTCAGCGTATAGAGGCTGACAGCCTGCGGCTTTGCAAATGTGTAATAAAGCGAAATGCTCCCATCCGTAGGCTTCAACGTTGCACTGGTCTTAGAATTGTTATCGAGTAGATTTTTGAGGTTCTCACCATCAGCACAATAAATGGAATCGCCGGAACTTAGCGTGGTCGGAACTTCTTTTGCAACCACAGCCGCACTGTTTGTGCGGTCCCGCAGCGGATCGGGGGTCTCGTCGCCTTTCGTCAAAGAATCGGGAACATCATTCTCACCCATACCCCAGGCGCCGGGCGTCGCCTGCATGTCAAAATGGAGCACAACATCTTGCGTCTTGAGCCGGTCGGTCAGATCCGTCTGCTTGATGGACGTCTTGCTGTAGGGTGTGCCATTGATGGTAAGACCGCCAACATAAATATTTGTGCTGCTGTTATTCGGCGCCTCGATGATCAGATCGTGGCCGTTTTCATGATGGAGGGTAATCTTCTTGAACAGTGGCGAGCCGAAGACCAGTTCACCGTTGCCCATATTCAACGGATAGAAGCCCATGGCACTGAAGATAAACCATGCAGACATTTCACCGTTATCCTCATCACCGATGTATCCCTGGCCGATGCGGCTGCCAACATAGCACTGCCGCAGTACCTGCCGAACTTTCTCCTGCGTACGGTCAGGCCGACCGGCATAGAGATACATATATGGAATATGATGGGAAGGCTGGTTGCTGTGGCCATATTCGCCCATCTTGACTTCCTGCGCTTCCCTGCGCTCATGGATGCCCTGATTTGCGCCTACAGTGTCCGTTTCCAATGTCGTCTCAAACAACTGATCCAGCTTTTCAGCCAGTGCAGCACGGCCGCCGTAGAGGTTTGCCAGGCCCTGACCATCCTGCGGTACACTGCACGCCATATTCAGAGCCGTAGTTTCCGTGTAATCATCATGGAACGCAAACGGATCCACTTTGGATCTGGTCCAGGAGCCATCCGCATTCTTGGCCGCAAGCCATTTGTTTTCAACTCCGTCTCCGTCGCGGAAGAGGTTGACATAGTTTGTGGCACGGCTCTTATAATAGGTATATGCATCCATGTCGCCTAATTCGTTCGCCATGTTTGCAATACCGGCATCATTGATGTAGCCTTCAATGGACCATGAGAATTTCTGGCTGCCACCCGGCGTATAGCCAAGAAACAGGCCCTTATCAATGCCGTCACGACCGCCGGAGGCCCCCTTGAAATCCGACATGGAGGCATTCTTCAGTGCAGACTGATATGCAAGTTGCCACTGCTCGTTTGTCAGCGTTGCGCCGCGCAGCATGGCATCGGCAAAGATAACATCCGAGCTTGTACCGACCATGGAGTTCGTACCGGCCGGAGCAATCCAGCGCGGCATCCAGCCGCTGTCCTCGAAGTGATGAATCAGGCCCAGCAGCAACTCATTGTTCTGCTTCGGTGTGAACAGCGAATATGCTGCCCATGTCGTACGATAGGTATCCCAGAACCCGTTGTTATAATAAAGCTTGCCGTCCGTCACCTTCTTAGTATACGGGCTCATGTACTGCCAGCCGCCTTCGCTGCCGTTGCCGGTTTGTTCGCCCATATTATTGGGATAGAGATACAAGCGATAGAGGCAGGAGTAGAACGTAATCAGCTGTTCTTCCGACGCACCTTCAATTTCAAACTGGCTCAGCTTGCCATTCCACAGCGTCTTTGCGGCAGCCTTGACAGCGTCAAAATCTCCGCGCAACTCCTGTTCAAGGTTTTTCTTTGCCTGCTCAGCACTGATAAAGGAAGTTGCCGCGCGCATCACGACCGGCTTCGTACCTTGTTCAAAGACTGCGCGGGTGCCATCGTCTGTGAACGCCTGATCAAAGGTGCCGTAAATGTACATCTTCGGCATCTGGTTGCTGTCCTCATTTTTGTAACCGCTGAAGGACTTCGTAGCTTTATCAAATCTGAGGTCGGACACATCGCTGATATTGATGTACGGCGTCTGTGCGTTTTCCGGATAAGTGATGCGCGTGATCATGCCGTGATCGGTAGGAGACAGTTCCGTCCGGACACCGCTTGCAGGATTCGACGCGCTCTGACTAAACTGTACGCTGAAATAGTAGGGCTTTGCCGTTACATTTTCCTGATCATAGATGGCGCGGCCATTTGCGGAGGTATTCACGCCGGGCATAAATCTCCACACAGACCGGTCTCCGACCCAGATCGACGGCTCATGACTGCAGCGGAAACCTTTGATAAAACCGGCATTATAGTCGAACATAGTGTTGCCGGTGTCGCTTTCCGGTGCCCAGAAGTTGAAGCCATGCGGCACTGCGACCATAGGCCCGGTGAGGCCTCTGGAGAAAAACGCACCGCCAAAGTTGTTTGTTCCGCGAAGAATGTAGGCATAGTCTACGAGAGACTCCTTGCTATAGTTCAGGGGGGCGACATTTTCAATCCGAATCGAATTCAGCGTTCCCTTGAAATCGCCGCCAGCCGCTTTCAAGTCCGCGCTGTTTGCGTAGCCGATGTCGATTTCTTCGATCGTCTTGCCCTTCAGCGCGCCCAACTGGATCAGGATCTGGTTTTCCTGCGCATACAGCATGGCCTTGCCTTCGCCCTGGCTGTTCGGATCGGCGCGAACGCCATTCTCATCTTCCAGCTCTGTAGAACTCAGATAGGTTCCATCCGTGAATTTCAGATCTACTGCAAGATGCATGGAATAGAAATCGTAGTCATACTTATTGTTCGGCAGCGGTTGCTGCGGCGTAATATTATAAACCAGCCGCGTATTCTCCGTCACCGGAATGTTCAGACCTGTGTACAGGACGTTGTACACCTGCGCGCTTTGATTGCCTTCATGATGACCACTGATGACCAGCTTGTCGTTTTCCAGCGTTGTCGTCATAGATGCATGTTGCGTGCGCGCTGCGTCCGTAGTTCCGGCAAAGCTGCCGTCCACAAGGCTCCTTGTTAAGCCGAAGCCGCTGAACTGGATCGTTCCCGGATTAGAGTTGAACTTCGTGATCTTCAGCTTGTAATGCTGATAGCCGGGACCTTCCGGAAGCTGGAAAACACGCATCTCATAGTTTTTCCATCCGGTCTGGTTGCTCTGCTTATCCAAAAGCGTCCACTCACCAGTCTGATCGTTCGTGCCATAAAGCTCCCAACTGTTCAGGGTGCGGCCAGGGTTTCCCTCGTCATCATTTGCACCGCTGATATAATAATTGGAAGCCGTTGTCGGCGCTTTATAATGGAATGTGAACTCCAGAGGTACCTTAACGCCGCCGGTTGCACAAAGCTTCGTGCTTGTACTTCCGTCGATCAGTGCGCTGACGTCCTCGGCAGAGTTGCCATATTTGAGCGTGGCATTTACCTCGACAGGAACATCCGCAAAATTTGAGAATTCTTCCTGCGTTTTGAATCGTGTCGAAAACAAGACCTCGTCTTCTTCGCCTGAAGCGGCTTTCTCCGCTGCCAAAACAGTGATCCCAGAGAAAAGGCTCAGCATCATCGCCATGCATAACAAGCAGCTGATCCATCTGGACGCTGTTTTATTTCGTTTCATGTGCAAATCCTCCCAAAACCGAAGATATGAGTTGAGCATAAACGTGTTTCAGAAAATACGGCAAGTAAAATCCTTGCCGTATTTTCTGACTTTCAGTTGGCAGTTGGTGCTTACTTCGTCACAACTGTAACACCGGTGTCGGTGACAGCGCCGTCAGCCGTGCCGCCCTGCAGCGCAGCAACCGCAGCCTTGACACCTTCGTAGCCCATCACGTCGGGGTTCTGAACCATCGTCGCATACAGGCAGCCTTCGTTGATCAGTTCCAGAACGTTGTCGGAGCTGTCGAAGCCAACGCCGACCACATCCGCGCCGCTCTCCTTGATCGCGTTGCCAACGCCGACCGTGGAGCCTTCGTTGCAGCCGAACACGCCAACACAGCCGTCAGCGATGAAAGCGGAGGCCGCGTCCTTCGAACGGGCCGCGTCGCCGTCGCAGTACTGGGACTCCTGAAGCTCAAACTTGGTACCCTCGAAAGCGGAGCGGAAGCCGTCGTCACGGGCCACGGTGGAAGCCGTCGCAGCATTGACGCTGACAATGCCGATCTTGCCTTCCGTGATGCCCTTCGCAGCCAGCTGGTCGATCATGGTCTGGCCGGCAGTCTTACCGGCTGCGGTGTTATCGGTGCTGAACGTCGCAACAGACGGCGTAAAGTTTGCCGGGGAATCGACGTAGACGATCTGCACGCCAGCCGCGGAGGCTTCCTTCAGCGCATCGTTGACCGCCTCGGGGCCATTGGCCGCCAGAAGGATCGCGTTCGCGCCGTTGGCAACGGCGTTGTTGATCATCTCGATCTGCTTCGCATCGTCCTTCACGTCGGGCGCGGTCCACTGGTACTCCACGTTCCCGAGCTCTTCTGCCGCCTTCTTGCAGCCGGCGTCGATGTTGGTCCAATACTGGTCCATCTGGTCCATCGTGATCAGGAAGATCTTGTAGCTTTCGCTGCTCGCCGTATCTGCGGTGTCCTCCGCGGTGTTATCCACAGTCTCGCCGGCCGTGCTGGTCGTTTCGCCGCTTGTCTTCGTCTCGTCTGCCGGCGCTGCCTTCTGTGCACACGCCGCCATCGCCGCGATCATCGCGATCGCCAGCAAAATCGCTAATACTTTTTTCACTTTCTGTTCCTCCATTGTTTTTTATTATGATAAAGCGCGAAGCTTAATCACTGCCCTTGGTGTTTCTGCGACCGGTACGAATGACAACGTCCATCAGAACAGACAGCACAACAATAATGCCGATAATGATGTTGCGGATTGCGACCGGTGCGCCGGCAAACTGAAGGCCGTTCTGAAGTGTGCCCCAGATGGCCGCGCCAACTACGGTTCCAAGCAGGATACCCTGACCGCCAAGCGTGGAGACGCCGCCGATGACAGAAGCCGCAACGGCATACATTTCATAGGAGTTGCCGGCATCCATCGTGCCCTGGCCAACGGTTGCGCAGGTGATGATACCAACAACAAACGAGCAGAATGCGCTGACAACATATGCAATTACCGTTGTGCTGACAACATTGACGCCAGACAGCCGCGCTGCATCAATGTTGGAGCCGGTGGCGTAGATGTACCGGCCGGTGCGGGTTTTGCTGAGCAGGAAGTTGAAGACGATCCAGAGGATGATGGCGATCCAGATGCCGTTATACAGACCAAGCGTTTTTCCATAGTAGAACACGTTTTTGAACGTCTGGGCCGCCTCGGGATAGAACTTCATGATAGAGTCTGTGTTGTAGTTGCCGTTTACGAGCTGGGCAATGCCGCGCGCAACGGTCATTGTGCCAAGAGTCGCGATAAACGGCGGGAGTTTGAATTTTGCGACAAGCAAACCATTGAGCACGCCGATCAGCAGACAGCAGAGCAGGGTCACCAGCAGAGCCGGGATCGGGCTCATGATTCCCTTTGACATCAGGGTCGCCGCAACCATCGTGCTCATGCCAACAACAGAGCCAATGGACAGGTCAATATTGCCGGTAATAAGGACATAGGACTGTGCAATACCGATAATCAGGATCGGAGCGATCTGGCGGAGCAGATTGGTCCGGTTCGTCGGTGACCAGAAATTCGGATTTATCAGTGCAAACGCGACCAACAGCACGATCAGGCCGATGGTTACGGTGACGACCTGGCCCATGCCGCGCATGGAAAGCAGCCGCTTCAACGGATTTTTCTTTTTTGTCTGATTCATGATCATCTCTCCAAACTATATTTTATTGGGCCAGTTTGTTTTCAAACTGAGTGGCATAATGCATAATTTTTTCCTGTGTGGCTTCATGGATATCCATTTCGCCGGTGATGCGGCCATCGCACATGACGATGATACGGTCGCTCATACCGAGGATCTCCGGCATTTCAGAAGAAACGAAGATGACCGCGATCCCTTCCTTTTTCAGGCGGTTCATGATGTTGTAAATTTCAACCTTTGCGGCAACATCGATACCGCGCGTCGGTTCGTCGAAGATGACCACACGGGAATTACGGGCCAGCCATTTACTCACAACGACCTTCTGCTGGTTGCCGCCGGACAGACTCGCCGCATCGACCTCGGCATTCGGCATTTTGATCTGGAAGTCCTTGGTGGCCGCCTCCACCATTTGTGCCTCTTTTAAACTGCGGACGACGCCCAGCGCTCCCGGTGCCAGCAGGTCCAGATTCGGCAGTGCAATGTTGTCACGCACCGAAAGCTTTGTGCAAAGTCCATCTTTCTTTCGGTCTTCCGGCGCCAGGACCACGCCTGCGCGGATGGCATCGTGCGGCCCATGGATCTTTACGGTCTTTCCATCCACCAGAATTTCGCCGCTTTCCTTCGGATCCGCGCCGAAAATCGCACGTGTCGTTTCTGTACGGCCTGCACCCATCAGTCCCGCGATCCCGACGATCTCACCCGCATGGGCTTTGAAGCTGACATCGCGTACCATGCGCCCCGCATTCAGATTGCGAACTTCAAAAATGGTCTCGCCAACCGTTGTCTGGATACGCGGGAACTTTTCTTTGATGTCGCGGCCCACCATATAGGAAATGATCGTATCCAACGTCGTGTCCTTAAAGTTCATGCTCGTGATATACTGTCCATCGCGCATAATGGTCACACGATCGACAATATGCTGCAATTCTTCCAGACGATGAGAAATATAGACGATGCCGCAGCCCTCGTCGCGGAGCTGGCGGATGATACGGAAAAGCTCGTTGATCTCCTTCGCAGTCAACGCGGAAGTCGGTTCGTCCATGATAAGCACTCTCGCCTTATGCAGCAGTGCTTTCGCGATCTCGATCATTTGCTGTTTCGACACAGAAAGCGATCCAACCAGTGTTTCAGGCTCGATTTCGAGACTCAGCCTCTTCAGAATTGCTCTTGCCTCATCGTTCATCTGTTTCCGCTGGACCACGCCGCCTTTGACAATTTCCTGACCCAGGAAGATGTTTTCGGCCACGCTCAAGTGTGAACACAAGTTCAGCTCCTGATGGATGATCGCAATGCCAAGCTCCTTCGCCCGTTTCGGTGTCATTTTCTCGACCTTATTCCCAAAGGCCATGATCTCACCGCCATCTCTGGTGTAAACACCGCTGAGCACTTTCATCAGTGTAGACTTTCCCGCTCCGTTTTCACCGAGCAGAGCCAACACTTCGCCGCTTTTGAGGTTGAATGACACATCATCCAATGCCCGAACACCGGGGAAGGTTTTCGTGATGTGCGTCATTTCCACAATATACTCTGTTTTCAAAACGCATAACTCCCTCTTTTTTCAGTAGTTTTCTATACTTTTTACTCCTAAACTTTAACACGTATCGCGTTTTGCCAACATGGCAATTCTTCGGATAAAGTGGACAATTTTTCCGCTTTTTTGGGCCGTTTCGTGAATATAGCCGAAAACGGCATCCATAATTTATACAAAACAGCCAACGCCGAGGCGTTGGCTGTTTGCTGTGTCATATCATTGCGGATTACGACTGACGCAGGAAGCGAACCAGCACGGCCGCGGCCTCCGCACGGGTCGCGCTACCGGACGGATCAAGGCGGGCGCCGGACTTGCCGGAAATGAGTCCTTTGGCCACCGCCCACTGTATCGCCTCTTTTGCCCAAGCCTGCACAGAGCTACTGTCCTGATAACTGTTCAGGTCACCGCGGCCCTGGATATCCCGGCTCTGATACTGCGCAAACCGGAAGAGCATTGCCGCCAGCTGTACGCGCGTCACATTTTCGTTCGGACGGAAGCTGCCATCCTGGAAGCCTGTAACGATCCCCATCTGGGAAGCCCAGCGGATCACGCTGGAATACCATTTGCCGTCGGCACCATCCGTAAACTGCCGGCCGCCGTAGTAAGCCGCGGGAGAGCCTGCCATCCGATAGAGCATGGCCGCCACCATCGCGCGGCTGAGAGGCGCTTTTGGTGCAAATTCATATGTGCTGACGCCGTTCATCAATCCAAGCTGATATGCAGCTGCAATATCCTCAAAGAACCAGTCGCTGCTTGTCACATCGCTGAAGCTCATACCGCTGCCGCCGTTTATGATGCCGAGGATCAGGCCCAGATCCATTGACGGATTCTCTGCCGGTACCGCCGGCACATCCTGCGGCAGGCTCGTCCACTTCAGATAAATGACGGTATCTGCATGGATTGGCTGTGTGAAATCAAATGCCTCACTTGCCTCCGTATCCCGATACCAGCCCTCAAAACGATAGCCGGCTCTGGTGGGATCCTCCGGTTTCACTGCATACGCGCCATCCGCGACCAGCTGCTCCTCAATCTGGACCGTTTCCGCACTTTCAAACCGAACAGTATGGCCGACTTCCACCGTGATCTCTGCGAAAATTGCCGGAGCGGATACGCTGGTTGCCCGGATGACCGCACGTCCGGCAGAAACAGCATGGACGACGCCGTTTGCATCGATCGCAGCAACAGTCGGATCACTGCTGCTCCAGTTGACATTTCGGTTGCTCGCACCGGCAGGCAGAACATTCGCTGCCAGCGACCAATCCTGTCCCTTTTTCAAAAGGCCTGTCGGTTCGTTTACGATCTTGACGTTGGAAACCTTTGTCGGGCGGCCGGCGTATGGCGTAATGGTCACTTCGCAGGTGTCTTTCACGGTCGGATCCAGTACGGATTCCACCGTGATCATTGCGGTGCCGCTGCTGCCGATTGCCGTCACCAGACCGTTGTTATCGACCTTAACGATCGCCGGGTCGGACGAAGTCCACTTCAGGCTGTAAACATTACTGGACGGCTGCGTCGTTGCAGTGAGTGCGCAGCTCCAGCCCTCGAGGAGGGACAGCGTGTTCTGGCTCAAACGGATCGACGTAACCGGCTTGGGGTTCTGCGGCTGGTAACCAAAGACCTGGAACTCATACATTGAGTAACCGTATTTTGCGTTGCCGCGCTTGATGCCGAGCATCCGCACATAGCGGCCTGCTGCCGGGTTGCTGAGCGTATAATTCTTCCAGCCGGCGCTGCCGTTGGTCTCATGAATGACATCTGTCCAGTCCGTACCATTCTCCGAAACCTGGATCTTGTATTCTTTTCCATGAGCACCTTCCCAAAGGATCCCGAAGCCGGTGATCGTGCAGCGCTCCTCCAGATCGACGATATACCATTGATTATCGTCACGTCCGGAAGCCCAGCGCGTATCCTCGTCGCCGTCAACGGCCTTTTCCGGAGTCAGGCTAGGATCTCCTTTTAAGCAATTATCAAGATATCGCAAACGGCGGGTGAAGCCACCCGCCGTTTGCAGTATCAAATGAAAGGGGGGAATTACTTGGTCACAACTGTAACGCCGGTGTCGGTGACAGCGCCGTCAGCCGTGCCGCCCTGCAGCGCAGCAACCGCAGCCTTGACACCTTCGTAGCCCATCACGTCGGGGTTCTGAACCATCGTCGCATACAGGCAGCCTTCGTTGATCAGTTCCAGAACGTTGTCGGAGCTGTCGAAGCCAACGCCGACCACATCCGCGCCGCTCTCCTTGATCGCGTTGCCAACGCCGACCGTGGAGCCTTCGTTGCAGCCGAACACGCCAACACAGCCGTCAGCGATGAAAGCGGAGGCCGCGTCCTTCGAACGGGCCGCGTCGCCGTCGCAGTACTGGGACTCCTGAAGCTCAAACTTGGTACCCTCGAAAGCGGAGCGGAAGCCGTCGTCACGGGCCACGGTGGAAGCCGTCGCAGCATTGACGCTGACAATGCCGATCTTGCCTTCCGTGATGCCCTTCGCAGCCAGCTGGTCGATCATGGTCTGGCCGGCAGTCTTACCGGCTGCGGTGTTATCGGTGCTGAACGTCGCAACAGACGGCGTAAAGTTTGCCGGGGAATCGACGTAGACGATCTGCACGCCAGCCGCGGAGGCTTCCTTCAGCGCATCGTTGACCGCCTCGGGGCCATTGGCCGCCAGAAGGATCGCGTTCGCGCCGTTGGCAACGGCGTTGTTGATCATCTCGATCTGCTTCGCATCGTCCTTCACGTCGGGCGCGGTCCACTGGTACTCCACGTTCCCGAGCTCTTCTGCCGCCTTCTTGCAGCCGGCGTCGATGTTGGTCCAATACTGGTCCATCTGGTCCATCGTGATCAGGAAGATCTTGTAGCTTTCGCTGCTCGCCGTATCTGCGGTGTCCTCCGCGGTGTTATCCACAGTCTCGCCGGCCGTGCTGGTCGTTTCGCCGCTTGTCTTCGTCTCGTCCGCCGGCGCCGCCTTCTGTGCACACGCCGCCATTGCTGCGATCATCGCGATCGCCAGCAAAATCGCTAATACTTTTTTCATTTCTGTTCCTCCATTGTTTTTTTCATGAAAACGACAGACCGCCTTTCAGCCGTTTGCTCGGTTTCACTGTTAAAACTTTATCATTTTCCGCCCGATGCAAACAGGACAATTCTTCCGGCAAAGTGGGCAATCCTTCCTGAATTTTTGATGTCTTCGTAAAACTGCAACAATTTTACTTGCAAAATTTATGAAAAACAGCCAATGCTCACTGAGCATTGGCTGCCTTGAAAAATGGAAAAACATATTGTTCAGGTCGTTGCTTTACACGATACAAATCACATCGTACCAGAAGACATCCGGCCTGTCAGCCGTTCCCTTACTGCGTCAACAGGTGTCCATTTTTATAAATCAGCGTTCTTTCGGCCAACGGGAACGCATCGTAGATACCGACGATCAGAACGACCACCGCGATTTTTTTGGCAAGAAGGAGCTGTACC
>OLIT01000818.1_pt1 | contig 29837 bp, 28 predicted proteins | sample 1601341 | NCBI WGS metagenome assembly OLIT01 (sample SAMEA2452121, study PRJEB22498) | human gut metagenome | biome: human feces; feature: human gut; material: feces | place: Australia | collected 2012
CATAATTCACAATTGGGTTAGACCGAACTGCGTTTCATAATTAGCTGACGCTGAAGTAATTTTCTTACTTTTTAATTCTTAATTTTTAATTGCGCTCCGCGCCTGCTTTTCTCTTTTCACTTAACATTGATATATGAAATTGACAAGCCACATACAGGCAGATACCTAATTTGAATTAAATATTCTTCAACGAAAATGCGTATTTAAAATCAATATATGTATGTAACCCGTTGTTATCTATCCACGCTAATTCTTCATGGCTCTTGCGTGATATAGATGCTGCATTGTCATTTTTAAATGTATTATAAACTTTTTCCAATACCTCCATTTGTTCATTCGTAAAACTTGACAAATCACACGAAATATCCGATACCAGTTTATTTCCTATATATCCGTTTTTAACTTCTACTTCAATTTGGCTTATGTCATCCAATAATGCATACACCTTATCCCATCTGTCAGGCACAGGCCCATATTGTATAGCCTTAAATTTCAATCCCGTCAGTGCCTGTCCATTTTCTCTATAAGACAAGAAGTCTGTATAAAACAACAACTTGTTCATTTGAGTTACAAACACCCCGTTAAGTTTCTCGATGAAAAACAATATCACATTCTTCAACCTGCTTAGGGACAACATAGCATAACCATTATACTTATTACGTCCTCCGTCTCCATAAATCAAGCTACAGTATATTCCGTCCATGAAAGCCCTGCTCTCATACTCTTCCAGGCGCTTCTTTATTTTCTGATATTCTTCGTCAGACAAGACGCCTTTTGCAGCATCCACAAACGTCTCAAACGTTCTTGGAGATTGTATAGCTTTCAATACTCGTCCGTTTGCCAAACTTGGCATTTCTCCATTTTCATATAAACGGTATTGGTTATCTCCAAAGCCTAAAATCTTAGACATCTTAGATGCCGACAATTCATATCTGCTCCTTATATCCTTTATTTCATCCGGAAAAGGTATCCCGTGCCTGATACGGTAAGCATTATATATCTGAGATGTATTTACAACATCCATCTGAGTAGTAGTGAATGTTTCTTCAGTATCCACACACTTATAACATATATATGTGTATTCAAACTCTTCTTTACGAAAAACAGCCTTTCGGGTTTCAGTAAGGAAAACAGCCTCTCCCCCGGTAAATGGACTTCTCATAATTATTTAAATTTATATTTAATTTCTTGTTCGGCTATATGAAAAGATATGCAAATTGCACTTGAATTACTGACTCCCATTGATATTTTAATATATACATCCCTACTCTTTACGTCTTTACCAAACACCCACATTTCTCCTTTCTTATTTAAGGTGTCTTTTATTGGTCCGTCAACATAATCATTAGCGTCAAGTTGCATTATTATATCTTCCCTGTATTTAGGAGTTATTTCCAGCTCTAAGAGCGTTTGTAAATTTTTACCCCTGTCATCACGAAAAACAAGTCCAAAAACTTTTACTTTTTGGTTGAATTGAGAAAGAAATGTTCTACTTCTTCTTTTGTAGCCATAAACTATTTGTATTTGTCGCAAAGATAACGTTTTCGTTTAATACATGCAACTTTTTACGCACAAAATCAACTTTAAAATCGAATAGCAATCCGCTTAAATACAAAATTCAGCGTTAGCTAATTTGCAATCCGCTAACTTCATATTTCACTAATTGGCTATCGCTGAACTTCGCTCATTGCCCGTAGGGCTGCACTTCAGTAACCGGGTGTCATGACGCCCGGATGTGGTGTATGCAGTGAAAGCACCCGGAGTGGTGCTACCTTTTGCTTATACCTGCTGATTTACCTTTAAGCTTGTTAAGAAGTATCACCACTTCGGGTGATGCCGGTTAAGGGAGCAACTGTCCGTGGGTGTGGCACCCACGGTTACGTAAGTATAGCCCTTCAGGCTATTCATTTTTCACTATTTACTTTTAACTTTTGTAAGACGGGAGTTAGAGTAGTTAAAGTCATGTGCTTTGTGGATTATTTTTGTAGTTATAGTAGTTAAAGAAGTTATCGCTCACTGGAGTGAGCTAGGAGTTAAAGTCATATGCTTTGTGGATTCTTACCCAAAGACTGATAGCCACAAGACTATTGGATTTTTCACTCTTCGTTCTTCACTCTTCACTTTCGTAAGACGCACTACGTTGGCTATTGACTCTAACTCCTAGCCAACTTGTTGGCGATAACTTCTTTAACTACTCTAACTCCCCAAAATATCCCACAATACATTTGGATTTTTCACTCTTCACTTTTCGTTCTTCACTTAAACATGCTACTCTAACTCCTTTAACTCCCAAAAATATCCCACAATACATTTGGATTTTTCTCTTTTCACTTTTCTCTTTTCACTTAAATGCCCTCCGTCTATATATATAAAAAAACCTATCATCCATGACTACATTAAAACTTATATTCAAGATGGCAGACAACAAGGGACGCGAAGGAACGCTGGTGTTCCTCGTGTCCCACCGCCACACCGTAAGACGCGTCAGCACCAAATGCCGCATATTTGCCGACGAATGGGACGAGCGCAACAACTGTATGCTACTCATGTCGCCCATGTCGGCAGGACGCAACAAGACGCTCAATGCCATACACCACAAAGTGTGCGACATAAGGCAACGGCTCAACGGCATCATCAGCAAATACGACAGTGCCGGACTGCCTTACAACACTGCCGACATCATCTACAGCTACCACCACTTGCCCGCGTCTGCCCACAACTCCGTGTCCGGCTTCATCCAACGGCTCATCAGCAGTTTGCGGCAACAGGGTCGGCTGCGCACTGCCGACAGCTACCGGCAGCTGCTCAACAGCATTACTACGTTCCTCAACGGCAGCGACCTATACTTCGGCATGATTAATGCCACCTTCGCCGAATCCTACGAGTCGTGGCTCCGCTCGCGCCGCCTCTGCCGCAACACCACATCCTTCTATATGCGCATCCTGCGCAGCGTCTACAACAAGGCCGTTGCCGAGGGCATTGCTCCCAAGGGCGAACCCTTCGCCACCGTCTACACGGGTGTCGACAAGACCTCGCGACGTGCCGTCAGCATGGCTGCCATACGTCGCGTCAAGGCTCTCAATCTCTCCGGCGACAAGTCGCTCGCCTTCGCCCGCGACATCTTCCTCTTCTCGTTCTATATGCGCGGCATGTCGTTTGTCGACATCGCCTATCTGCGCAAAAAAGATTTGTGCAACAGCTACGTCGTCTACAGCCGCAAGAAGACGGGCCGGCAGCTCACCGTCAGATGGGAACGCCCCATGCAGACCATCGTCGACGCCTACGGTCCCACACCCACGCAGTATCTCCTGCCCATCATCACACGCGAAGACGGCACCGAGCGCACCCAGTATCTCAACGCCATGCTCCGCGTCAACCGCAACCTCAAGAAGGTTGGCGCCCTTGCCGGCATATCCACGCCTCTCACCATGTATGTGGCGCGCCACTCATGGGCTACGGCTGCCAAAGAGAGAGACGTCTCCGTGGGCGTCATCAGCGAGGCCATGGGCCACGACTCCGAAAACACCACGCAGATATACCTCGCGTCCATACAGACTGGCAAGATTGACGAGGCTAACCGCGACATCCTAAGCACACTGTAAAGAAAATTCAGGATTATACTATAAAAAAGACGCACTCTTACGGAGAGTACATCGACGCTGCAAAATTACTAATTAATTTCTTATTAACAATATTTTTAGGTGTAAAAATGGCTTTAAATAATTGTTTCAAAAGCGATTAAATATGAACTGGTGTAAACAAAAAAACGACATAAAACTTATTGTATGCTGATAATCAGGTATTTAGCAGCACATGATGTACTCTCCGTAAGAGTGCGTCATATTTTGTAGTGCTAAGCAGACAAAACTAAGTATGGATAGCAATACACCAATACAGCCAAATCGTGCGACGGTAACACCTACCGCCGGCGCCGTAGGCGTACAAAAAACGCCCAAAATCACCAAGAATTGGTATATTGCCATCGTCAACAACAACTCCGAAAAGCTCTGTTGCGAAAGGCTTCAGGCACGCATCGCGTCGCAGCCTGAGGGCGAGAAAGACTATGAGGTATATGTCGCGGCGCAGAAGGAGATGCGCGAGTGGCGCAACGGCCGCCGCAAGCTCGTTGAGCGCATCATCTTCCCCACCCTTGTCTTCATCCGCTGCACCGAGCTCATGCGCCGCAAGGAGATTGTGTTCCTGCCTTACATCAAGCGCTTCATGGTCAACATCGCCGGCAGTCCCGAAAACGGCCACCGACCTGTTGCCGTCATCCCCGACCATCAGATGCGCAGCCTTATGCGTATGGTCAGCGATGCCGAGAGCCAGATAACCATCGACTCCCGTCCTTTCCGCCGCGGCGAAAAGGTGCGCGTCAACGGCGGCAAGCTCATGGGCCTCGAAGGCTACGTTCTCTCCTGCCCCGACAACAGCACCAGTCTTGTAATCGACATCGGCATCCTCGGCAGTGCTAAGGTCAACATCTCGCGCGACCTCCTCGATTCTATTGAGTAACAGCACCGCCACACTCCACATTTCAAGTTTCGTCATATATCTCATAATGGGTTTAACAGTATAAACACAACAAGGCGTTATAATGGCGAACGGCAACTTACAGTCGCCAACACAAAGCCATCCGTATCTGCAATCGTACTCATAACGACACCCGATACTCTTCAAACGCCCTGCAAATATAATACATCAAATCCCCCAATCCCCACTTTTGTCCTAAATCGGACAAAAAAGTGAAAAGAGGAGGAGATTATTTTTTAGTAGTTAAGAAGTTATGGAGTTAAGGAGAAGTTCCTTGAGCATAGCGAAAAAAGACAATAGCAACGTAGTGCGTATTTAAGTGAACAATTAAAAGTGAACAGTGAAAAACAGGCGCAGAGCGCAAACAAAGTTCAGCGCTAGCTAATTAAGAATTAAGAATTAAAAATTAAGAAAATTACTTCAGCGTCAGCTAATTATGAAACGCAGTTCGGTATAACCCAAACATCGTTCAGCGTCAGCTAATTGTGAAACGCAGTTCGGTTTAACCCAAACGAAGTTCAGCGTTAGCTAATTGTGAAACGCAGTTCGGTCTAACCCAATTATGAATTATGAATTGTGAATTATGAATTCAACTCCATGCTCCTTTAACTCCTAAAGATATATATATCCCATGAATAACTTAAATTTTGCCGAAAAGAAGGCACAGATGTTAACCACAATGGTTATCGACAAATTAGTGAAGTCAACTAATTTAAGCAGCAGGGCATTAGAAACTCGGCTGCACATCCGTCATGGATTTATTAAAGCAGTCTAAAGCGGAAGTTTAAAACCGGGCGACGGCCTTACCTGTCTCCAGCTGTTTGCCGCCAACAGCATGATCGTAGACGGCTACTTAAGCAGGATAAGGAAGTATCACATGATAGCCTCGCCACAAGAACAGATTGAGCTGACGAATTTAAACCAATGGCATCAAGACCTCACAAAATTCATCACTCAAATGACAAGAGACTGAAAGCGCAAAGCGCAGAGCGCTCTGCGCAAGTAAAAATTAAAAATTAAAAATTAAAAATTAAACAACGCTTCTCTGTGTTTATTGTAGGGACGTACCCCAGGTGCGTCCAACTGATAACACATTGTATTTCAATGATCTATAGTGTAATAAAATAATGAATGAAAGGTGGACGCACCTGGGAAATTAAAAATTAAAAATTAAAAAGTAAACAACGCTTCTCTGTGTTTATTGTAGGGACGTACCCAGGTGCGTCCAACTGATAACACATTGTATTTCAATGATTTATAGTGTAATAAAATAATGAATGAAAGGTGGACGCACCTGGGGTACGTCCCTACAGTGCGCCACTAGGAAAAAAATCCACTAGCAGTTTGCTATAGCCACTTAACTACTGACATAAACCAACAGAAGTAATTTTCTTACTTTTTAATTCTTAATTTTTAATTGCTTTTACTTCTTAACTCAGCGCTAGCTAATTAAAAATTAAACAACGCATTACAAAAGTGAACAGAGAAAAGTGAAAAACGAAAAATCCACTAGTCTTGTGGTTTCTACTTACAAGCACTACGTTTGCACATGGATTCTTCACTCTTCACTCTTCGTTCTTCACTTAAATATTTTCCATGCTTGAATCACTATCTGAACAACTAAAAGAACTCATACGTCTTCCGTTCTGGCGCAAGGTGCCTAACGGGAGCAAGCACTATGCCGGCAAGTATCTTGACGGCAAGGCGCACTATTATTACAACGAAAACGCCGACGGACGCATATACGAAGGCAGCTTCTATTACCTCGGCAAGTATTTCTACCACCCTTACGGCAAAGCCACCGACTATGTCAGCGGCACCTACCTGCACAACAGCAAGCACGGACGCTGGAAGTTCCATCACAAGCGCCGCGGCTCTAACAAGCTGCTTTATGTCGACTACTTCGAGGGACGCCATAACGGCATCTACCGCTACAAGTCGTCAGGCAACAGCAGCAGAAACGCCTCCGACAACACGCTTATCATTGAGATGAGCGACGGCCATCCCTGCGGCTCCGTCAACGGCAACTTCTCCGGCGAGATACTAACAGGCCACTGCGACTCCGAGGGCCGTCCCGACGGAGTCTGGACCATCGACCTGTCTAAGACTAGCCTCTGCCGCATGGACTACGAGAAATGGGATCACGGTGTCATGACCGGGGCATACAGTGAAGACCTCACTACAGGCAACAGGACTCACACCTCTGAGAGCACCATCATGCCCTTCCTGAAGAACTTCATCTACTACGACTGCCTCCCCCTTGAGCGCCTTATCACCAAAGGCTCCATCCAGTGGCGAGGACACTTTGGAGAAGAAAAAGAGAGGAATTTATAATTCATAATTCATAATTCACAATTAGCAACGCTGAACTTCGTTTCATAATTGGGTTAGACCGAGTTAGAGTAGTTGTCGCCAACAAGTTGGCTAGGAGTAGCTCCTTGAGCGCAGCGAAAAAAGTCAATAGCCAACGTAGTGCGTCTTACGAAAGTGAAGAGTGAAGAGTGAAAAGCAGGCGCAGAGCGCAATTAAAAATTAAGAATTAAAAATTAAGAAAATTACTTCAGCGTCAGCTAATTATGAATTGTGAATTATGAATTATGAAACGCAGTTCGGTCTAACCCAATTGTGAATTGTGAAACGCAGTTCAGCGCTAGCTAATTATGAATTGTGAATTATGAATTATGAATTATGAATTGTGAATTGTGAATTATGAATTATGAATTATGAATTCATGTGCCTTGAGGAATGTTACTCTTTGGAGTTATAGTAGTTAGAGGAGTTATCGCTCACTAGGGTGAGCTAGGAGTTAAAGTCATATGCCTTGTGGATTCTTACCCAAAGACTGATAGCCACAAGACTATAGGATTTTTCACTCTTCACTTTTCACTGTTCACTTTCATCAGACGGGCACATGGATTTTTCGTTTTTCACTTTTATCTTTTCACTTTTTTGTAACGTTCAATTAACGTAAAAGTATAATAAAAGTATAATAGTTGTGCAACTTTTGTGAAACATTTGTCAGATGTTTTGTAATTACCAAAATAATGTCTATCTTTGCAATGTAGAATAATAACAACATTAATAGCAATAAGTGCAATAACAGCTCAATGAGCAGCACTGACAATGACAATACAACTATCTTTTAGAACAACATTATAATAATTATTATAGAGAGCCTTTGAGCCACCTCTATACAAATAATGGAGGATGTAATTATGGGATGTGAATAAAATGAAAAAGATTAAATTAAATCTGTCAAGAGTTTGGAATATTGTTTGTGGCCTATCGTCAATAGTTAGTATCTTCGTTCTCATATTCGGGAATAAAGATGCTATTATTTTTGCATTAATTTATTTTTGTGTATCCCTTTCTATTATATTATATGTATTGATTAGAGCAATATTTAAGTATACAAAAATTGGAAAAAATGATAAATATGCAAGAATTAGTACGGATATAAAATATGAAACATTGGATGGCTATAAGATAAATTATGAAACGTATAGAATAATACAGTCTAAGTCTGTTTTTCTTGACAGTATAGAACATGGTTTTAAATGGAGTGGAACTAAACCTGCAAAAATATCGTCTAATTTGCAAAAAGTTGGAACTATAAAAAATGTAGGCGAAAAAGGAGACGACTACGATACGGTCAATTTAATTTTTAATGAACCATTATTATATAATGAAAATTGTGTTGTACATTTCAAGGCCGAGTTAGACGACTCGGACGAAAAGTCCGAAACAATGATTTCATACAAGGTTTCATCATATGCAGAATTTATACATTTTAGGGTAATACTCAAATATAAACCTGATGAATGTAAAGAAAAGGCTAAAGTCTATAAAAGAAGGATTAAGAGTGATACCCTGTGTAAAGAAATAGAAATTGCAACTATACCGTTTGATAATAAGACAAAAAGTTTTGAATTTTTACAAGAACGTCCTGATATTGGATTTTATTATATATTGAGATGGAATAGATAACCACCGTTGTAATTACCGATAGCCACTATCATTATTGCCTATAATGATAGTGGCTATTTTGTGTCAAGGCTCGCCAAGTGCTTCAATGATAATACTCACCTGCGCCAGAAGAGCATTTTTAAGTGAAAAGCAGGCGCAGAGCGCAATTAAGAATTAAAAAGTAAGAAAATTACTTCAGCGCTAGCTAATTATGAAACGAAGTTCGGTTTAACCCAAACATCGTTCAGCGTTAGCTAATTATGAAACATCGTTCAGCGTCAGCTAATTGTGAAACGCAGTTCAGCGCTAGCTAATTATGAATTATGAATTGTGAATTATGAATTGTGAATAGTGAATTCATTGTGTTGTTCTCCATTTTCCATTCTCAATTCTCAATTAGAAAAACTTTTTTCTTATCTTTGGGGCGTGATTTATTATCCTAAATCGGGGATTATGATTCGGTCGGGATTTTGGCTTTATATTGAACGGACTTTCATTGGACTTTTCGCAGGCATGGCTGGCTATGTCAAGAAAAGGCAAACAAGAAGACGTTGATAGGAAAAAGACGGCTGAAGGCATGAACGCGAAGAATAGATAAAACTATTGGCGGCGTAATGACTGATTGGGGATTATCTGTATTGATGACGGATTAAGAGAGTCTTAAACTATTGATTTATTAACTTCTAAAAACAACAGAGAGTATGGAAAAGATGGTATTATTGGCGGTGATTGGATTGTGCCAGTTGGGTATCGGCAACGGACAGGCGGCAGGGCGTCAGGAGGTGCCGGGCATTGTGAGTATGGCTGACGACACGCTGAAGATGAAGAGATGTGATGACGGAGCGAGTTGTGGGTGTGAGGAGAAGGCGTGCTGCAAGAAACGGCTGCTGACGGCTAAGGACGGCTTTGAATGGCGCGAGATGAAGGGAGCCGGACTGAAACTGATGGCTATGAAGAGCGACAGTATGAGACTGCTGGCAGATCCGCAGTTGCCGGGCGTGGTGATGGTGAGAGACGGCGACGAGAGACCGTATAAGGTGATACAGGTGATTGACCTTAAAGGAGGCAGCATGGATGACGTGGCAGGAGCCATCGGGAAGGCTGACGGCACAGGGCAAGGCGTAAGACTAGAGATGACGGAGCCGGGACGTGACGGCGTGAAGCGCTATGCCGTTGTTGAAGGTGAGAAGGATGGATGTATGGCAGGCTGCGAGGGCAACGGTAAATGCGGCTGCTGCTGTAATCCAGGCAAGAGATATGTGCTGGTGTATGACGCGCACCCCGACAAGGCTCTGCTTATTGAGACAGGTGATGAGGAGCCTTTGTTTGACGAAGCCAGCATAGAACTGTGTGACGACTCGCCTGTCGCCTTATCGCGTGACGTGCTGTACACCATGACAGGTGAGCTGAGCATAGCCCCGGAGACGTATTCGTTTAGGCCTGACGGCTCGGACGAGGAATACTGGATAGTGGACAAGACAGGCAGGCTGGAGGCGATGTACTACGAGGCGACAGGCGGACGAAAAGACGGCACGCCAATAAAAGTAACCCTCCGCCTTGAATATAACGGCAAATGGGACACCGGCTTCGCCGAACTGTACGACGGAGTGTTCTTGGTGAGAGAGTATTTTAAGTGAAGAGCAGGCGCGGAGCAATTAAAAATTAAGAATTAAAAAGTAAGAAAATTGCTTCTGTGTGCCTTGAGGAATGTTACTCTTTGGAGTTATAGTATTTAGAGGAGTTATAGGAGCATGGAGCATAATTAGCTAGCGCTGAACTGCGTTTGTTATGTGCTTTGTGGATTCCTGTCGCAAGTACTACGTTGACATTTGGATTTTTCACTTTTCGTTCTTCACTCTTCACTTTCGTAAGACGCACTACGTTTGGTAATGTTCCGGCGGATCTGTGCTCCGCCGGAATTGAATATAAGGATCTGTGATCCGCTTAAAATACCGCTTATTTAAGTGACAAGCAGGCGCGGAGCAATTAAAAATTAAGAATTAAAAAAGTAAGAAAATTGCTTCTGTGGTTTTATGTCAGTAGTTAAGCGGCTATCGCAAACACTACGTTAGCTATTGACTTTAACTACTTTAACTACTGTCTTACGAAAGTGAATAATTAATGTTATCTGTTCTGATAATTTCATAAAAGTCTTTGTTAAAGGAGCTGGGTTTATGAAAAAACAAAAAACTGACAATTATAAATGAAAGCAATATCTATCAAACAGCCGTGGGCGAGCCTAAACGCTCACGGTATTAAAGACATTGAAAAAATGATTTATTGCTTTATTTTTGTGTACTCTTTATCTGATGGTCTAGTAAGATTCCATTGACAGATTAAAACTTCACGATTATTTTTATACCATTTTTTGATAGATTTCAAGTATTTATTTTCAATATTCCCGTTAAGCTGAGTACATTCCTTTATAGTAAATGCAGCTTCTTGTTCGTCAATAAGTACATGGAAGTGTGGTGGTAAGTGATCATTGGTACGTATTTCTATTTTTATTTTATTATTAATTAAATCTACGGTCTTAGCAGGAATAGGACACATTACGGGTATAAATGGAATTTTATATTTTACCCTTAAGTATATGCGATATAAATTAGGCCATAAGAAAAATGGTAATAATAGGAGATGTAAGAAAATCCAAAATATCATGAAAAAAATAAGTACGAAATAGCCAAATAATTTTTCATACCATTTATTTTTGCTTATATGAGTAATGTCTTTACTATTATCATTATATAATCCATATTCAATGTCTTCTGATATAGTGAGTCTTAAGCTTTCTTCTAAATGTTCATTTATTATTTGAATACCGTTTTTCATGTAACTTTTTTATCAAGGCATACAAAAAATATACCAAAAAATTTTATTGACTGACATTATTTGTGATTTGTGAATGCCAAGTAAATACTTTACGGCAGTTATCTGGTATTCTATATTTTCGACCAGTAAAGTTAACTTGTTATGAATTTAAACTATTTAAGTGATACTATGACAAAATAATTTTCATCAATTATGAAGTTAAAGGCCATTCGTGAACAAAAATCAAGACTTTCAGAGCGTGAACGAGAACTTTCATCGGCTTTATTGCAGGATACATCAGTCATTTCTGAAATTTATTCCTGGTTTAAAGACATTGTTGCTGAGACAGATCATTCACCAAATCCTGATGGCGTTATGCAGCACAAGAAGTTTCTTTTTATTGTGCTGTTCCTGTATGCACCAAGTTCTCTTGCCGGCTGACAGTTGCCGAACGGTATCAGGGCTGACTAAGCCAACGTGTTCCCAGATGTGTCGCCATGTGTCATATAAATAATATTGCCGACGTTTCTTTTATCTATCGGCAGTATAAGAATTTTCGTCAAAATATAGAATATATTACTGCCAAATAGTAGAAAGATTAAAAATGAAGTGTTAGTCAATTAGTTTTGTCACTTATTTGTATTATTAAAAACAAAAGTCAGAGATATAACACTCTGACCTTTGTATGAAATTTTATCATCATTTTGACAAAGCGTTTGTTTTAGAGATAGCCTTTAGATTTATTTAAATCTCTTAATTGAGAATATAAATCGTACATTGTTCCCTTATTTGATATCCATCTAGTGATGATATTGATGAGGTCATTGATATCATTAATGTAAGCCATTCTGCCATCTGCCCCACGAATACCTTGTTCATTTTTACGGTGTCCTCTAGTTAAAAATGTATTTTTTTCTTCATATATAAAATCACGAGCAGGCTTGTATTTTTCACCTTTAGGTAAATGCTTTCTTAATAACCGATTTACCACATTATAGTATAATTCATATTTGGCTTCGGGATCATCAATTTGTTCTAGCATCATGTCGGCTAATTCACTTTTGAGTTCAATTTGACCATCCATATCAAAATCAAATGTTTCCTCCTTAATTTCATCAGCTTTCATCAAAATACTTGCGCGTTCAGCCTCTTGTTCCTGTTCTTTTTGGAGTCTTTCCAATTCTTCTTTGGATAATTTTTTATTTTCTTGTTCCATAATTAAATATTATATATAAGTTCTTTTATATTTTTTGCAGATTCTATTAAAGATTCTTTCTCAAATGGATGTGTATTCAAAAGCTCTAACGCTTCGGTCATTTTGGGAATATATTTATTATATAATGCCCATTCGTTTGTCTTATAACAATAAATAGCATATATGATAGAATCATGAACTCCCCATTCATCTGCAAATTTCTTTACATGGAAATTTGAAGTGATATATCCTGAGATAAATTTTAATCTTGAATCATTTAAGAGATATTCACGAGCAAATTTATCAGCACGTTCTTCATTCATAAGAAACAAATCCCCCTCACCATTACTGATATGATAGGTTTGTGATTTGATGTCTTCTAAATCGTATAATACATGATGTAATTCATGCAATAATGTAAACCACAAAGTAGGATAGTTCTTTTGCAAATTAGAAAGTACAATACATGGTTTATCATTTACTACCATTGTAGCACCACGCACTTGTATCTTTTCTAGGCTGGGTTGATAAATAATTGTAACTCCAACACGATATAATGCTTTTAGAACCTTAATAAGGCCATTTTTAACATCTCTTGTATATGGTCTTATCTTAGGTATTAAATCTACAAGTTCTTTACGATTGTATGGGTAAGGGTTATCAATATTTTGGAATTGAGTATAAGCAGATTGAATCCAAAAGTTACGCATCAAGTCACTAGAGTTCCTCCTTGAGCGACTAAACGCTGGCGCTATGTCATTGTTTGAAAAATCATATAAGCTTTTCAGACCAAAAAATTTTATGATCTTATCAGCCATATCTTTTGAAGATGAACCAGACGCAAAAAACTTCATTTTCATTAAAGTTGCTACGTCGAAAGTTTCAACAATATATCCTGCATCTCTAGAACGCTGGATTTCTCCAATTTGATTTACATCTAATTTAGGAATGTACACCTTTAATAAGTCATTTACAGATAAGCCTAAAAAATGTGCGAGTTTTATTATATTAATAAAACCTACATGTTTGGCTGTCCCTTCCAATATAGGATTAATTGTTTTATTGGGATCCATTCCTAAAATTTGTTTAATCTGCCTATCTGATAAATGTAGTGTTTTCTTTCTTTCAGTATACAATTCTTTTAAAGAAGTGACTTTATCAATATCTATATTTGATTTGATGGCTGCTTCTATTACGTTTCCAATTTTACAATCTTCCTTTTCCATAGTGCAGAAATTTTTCTGCAAAGATATAAAAAAGGATTAAATATTATGCTATTTGTGCAGAAATTTTTCTGCGGAAGTTGATTCTGCAAATGTAGCATCAATGTATTAACAATTAATGCTGGCTATTTATACTTTTATCAGCAAAGTATAGTTCTTTTGTTAAAATATCTGCAGAGTTGCCAAGAATACGGATATTTATATTAAGTTTGCACTTATCATGGAAGAGAAGTAGCTTATTGATTATAATCTTATACTAAAAGTATTTCGCTTTCATAAGCTTTCAAGTATTTCCTTATGATTGACTGATGACTTTACTATAATTAAATAAAAATGCATATGTCTAATGAAGTATTACATCCAATAATAGATAGTGTTATCAACTATATCAAGATGAATAATTCTGGTGCGTTATTAATCACAGGTAATTGGGGATGTGGAAAAACGTACTATATGAAAGAAACAGTATTACCAACTATAAAGAAAAAACTTAAGAGAAATATCGTTATTGTTTCTTTATTTGGGTTGAATAATTTAAATGAGATACCAGAACGGGTATTTTATGCTTATTTGAATACTGTTGGGAAAGGAAAAATTAGATTTAATTTGGGATCTTTGACAAATAAATTAAAGAAAATTACAGAAGCAATACCAAAATTAAATGAATATGTGGATTTTAACAAATTATTGGGGAAAGGACAAGGAATATATAATCTTGTACCAAAAGATACAATAATATGTCTTGATGACTTAGAAAGAATTGTAGATAAAATTGACATTAATGAAGTTTTAGGTGTAATAAATGAACTTGTAGAGAATATTGGATATAAAGTTATCATTATAGCTAATGAGGATTTTATCAATAAAAGTCAATTAATCTTTAAAGAAAAGGTCGTAGAAAAAACAATTGTATTTATACCTGATACATTAAAAATTTTTGAAGAAATAGTTAGTTCTTATAATGATGCTGCTTATACTGATTATATGCACAATAATGCTATTTCTCTAATCTCGCCTGACAATAAGTTAGCAATTAAATCTGAGTCATACAGGAAAAATATATCAAATATTAGAATATTAAAATTTGCAATAGAACATTTCTACAAAATATTTTCTTATTATAAGAATTCATATAACATAGGAGATTCTAGAATTCAGCTTAAACTGAAAAATTACTGGACATTTATTTTAGCTGTATCTATTGAATATAAGCTAAATAATATATCATATGAGGATAAAAGAACATTAGATTTGTATACTCATAATCAAATTGCTAACTATGATATTGATTTTGGTGAAACGTCCCAAGAAGTCTCATTTGATGAAGAAACAGATGATAAAGCATCAGAAGATGAACAGAAAAAGAAATCAGATTTAGATTTTGCCTTCCAAAAGAAATTTTATGAAAAGTATTTTATCACACAAAAAGAATATCCTATTTTTCATTCTGAGATATACGCTTTTATTACAGGAGGAATAACTCCCGATATGGAGAAACTAGAAGATGAAATGAATATTGCCTTAGGGGAACATATCCGAGAAAATGATCCTGCCTTTGATTTATTAAGTGCATTTATGAATGGTATTTGGGGATTTTCAAATGAGGAAATTTCGTCCAAATTAGACCAATTGTTTTTATATGTAAAACAAGGACAATTTAATGATTATACATCTTATCTTAATGCTTCATTCTTTTTGTTAACTTATCAAGAGTTATTTGTGCAATCTAAAGATGAGATAGAGAATGGAATAAAGGAAGGTATTGATTTATTTTCTGATAGGTTAACGATTACCCCTTTATTAACAAACAATCTTCAAATGCTTCGAAGAAATATTTCAGAATTAGTTTTTGGGATACATGATTATATATTAGAGAAAATATCTGAAAAAGAAGATGCACAATATCGCGCGGATATTGAATTTTTAGAAAAAAACTTTTGTGAAAATCTTGAGTCGGTTATAACAGATTGTGCGTGTGTTTCATATGGCCCCACACCTAAATATTTCAATATTCCAATATTAAGCCATATAAGAGAGGAGAAAATAGTAGAAAAAATTTCTAAAGCAGAACCACATGATATATATTTGCTTGAAATATTATTAAGAGAGAGATACGAAAAAGTATCAACAGCCATTGTAAAAGAAGAATTACCTTTTATTAAAGGGTTAAAGAATGCTATATCAAGAACAGATATAGATTCTCCAAAATTATCAAACATTTTAATTAAAAAGTATCTATTACCTAAAATTGATTCTATTTTAAGCAAATATTCTGATGAGGCTGAATAAGAGGATTAGACACTGTCCAAAATATTGTGTAAACAGGATTAATATTAACACCACAAAGCCGGAGCTTTATGCTTCCGGCTTTATTTTATCTAAATTTTCTTTAATCGCACAAAATAACTCTATTATAAACTTATAGTCTACGTGTAAATTCGACATCTCATAATAATATCTCCATTGGATAAAATTATTCTTGCATTCTAATAATGCTTTTTTGAAATGCTCAACATCGTATGACGTGTATTGTATTATTTTTTTCTGAGTTTGAGAACTCAACTTATCAAACAAGTCATACAAATCGTGCCCATGTGAAAAGTTGTTCTCATAAGCGAGTAAGGCTTTTAATCCAATTTCACATGCAATGGCATTTAAAATTACACAACCAATATAAAAACTAGCAGAGGGGAAGTCTCCAACTCCTTTTCCATGTCTTTCAATAATATCACAATATACGTAAAAAGCATTCCTTATATTTTTAAATTGGATTGTTTCATTTTGTTTTTTCATATCTGGTAGTGTTTTAAAAAGTGTGTCCGGAAAAAGTCCACTTAAGTCTTTAGATTTTAAATGATATTGCAAATTTAGTGTATTGTTTTTTTAATTGGTTTATATAATTGAGAAAATATCATAATTAAAAAAGCTACATATATGGTAAATTAGATTCTAAAGAGAAACTTAATTGCACAATTATTAAACTTCGAGATACTGTTTAAGACTGAAGCCATTTTGTATATTATTCTTTGTCATGCCTATTATGCCAACTTCATTTTTTACAGCATAAGACATATAAACTATGCCAGCCTTTCAGGCACCGGCTTTCAAGGCTGGCGTGAAAGGCTGATAAACTTGCTGTAAAGCGTTAAGTACGGCAAGGGCATGGATTTATATGACTATTGTATTTTATGGGCGTATATGAGCTTAAAACATGTCTGATAGAGTATGGCATGATATATACGGGCTAATTAAATCGCAGATATTTTCCTGAAACAACCTGTTTTGTTCCATTCATATATGTCAAGACGATTTTTGTAATGTTCATATTGGAAGAGTCGCCGGCTGTGAAATAGGATGAACTATCCCAATTCCATGATGCCGTTTCGCCTTCTTTGAGCGGGCCTGTACCTTTGAAATAACCTGTGCAACGGACATCGTTAACGTCGTTGGTGATTCTGAAATAGACAGTAATATATTTAATGGTTTTAGCATTCGTATTGGTATAGCGGATGTTAAATGTGACCATAGAATATTCGTCGTTCCAACTCCATTCGTTGATGTAGCCATATGGAGCGGCTTTCTTTAATCGTGCCAAATAGTCTTCGTAATATTTATAGCCTTCTATATAAACAAACTTTTTGTAGTCGAAGGAATCATTAGTAAGACTATCTTTGTAAACTTCGTAATGATACATGAAGTTATGGTCAGAATAAAGTGCTTCTGGTATTTTTGACTCATGCAGCTCCACGTATGAAAGATCAAGATCTCCTGTATTTATTGTGGCATAATAAATTGTGTCGTTTTTGATACCTATGGTATAAACAATATCATCTGTATTAATATCATTATCGCATATATCACATCTTATGGAATTTTGTCCTAAAGGAATTTCATGGCTTTTATGGCTGCTGATGTAATCTTCGCGTGCTTTCTTTTGAGCTGCCATTATTGCATTGAGTCTATTAACTTCATCGATAGAGTCCTGGATGGCCTTGTTGATAGAATCTGTAATCTGTTGCTCCCTTTCATGGTTTAGGGCTGTAAATTTATCGTATAACAGTTTGTTGCGCTTCTCTATCTCGTTATCAAGCGCTTCACCTGACAGGTGTGGGATGTCCTTGTTTCTTTTAATAATTTTGGCGTAGTCTTTTGTCAAGGTTACTACAACATTGCTGTTATCTGTGAGGACATAAAGATTTTGGGCCTTTTTGTCGTAAGCATAATTCTCAGTAATGTCCGTAACGATATCAACCATTCTGTTGGTTTCTTTTACATAGAATCCCTTTTTGTCTTTTGTATAAGAAACAATTTCTTTTCTGATAAAAGAATTTTCTGATGAATATTGTGCCTTGGCTGCTATGCAAATAATAATCAGGCACAAGATAAAAAATATTCTTCTCATAATATTTCTGTATTTTATTAAGTTTAATGCATCCTGCGATTGCGATTTCTGATATTGTCGTTTTAACCCAAATCATGTATTATGGTTCGGTCTAGATTTTTGTTTTATATTGAGAGTTTATTTGTTATATATTTTGCAGGCATAGCTGGTCGTGTCAAGAAAAAGTGAACAAATTCATCGCTCCATACGTGATATTTGAGCTTTTTGCACTCCTATACGTTCTCTTGACTTCTCCTGTGTGAGGTTCTGTTTAAGTCGTGCGTTTTTATAGCCTCTCCAATTCGGTAGGCGTGCAAGGCATCTTCTACCTTTCGCTCGTGCTCGTCTCTTTCCGGAGTTCCAATCTTGCCTATAAGCTCGTCTTTCACTTCCTCTAAGGAGTAGAGTTTCATGTTTCCTACCTGTTTCATATCTTATATCTTTTTGAGTTCAAAATACAATTTCATTATTGCCTCTGCCCGTGCTATCTCTTTTTTCGGTGTCTTTTGCGTTTTCTTTATAATTCCGTGAGTGGCTGCCACCAAAGTTTGTGTATCAGTGTTCCAAAAGGCAAACAAGCGGTAGACTGTCCCATCATAGAGAGTGCGAAACTCCCATATCGCAGAATTTTCCAACTTCTAAAAGAGTTCTTTGTTCTTCTCTCCTCGTGCTACTCTATCCACGTTGTACAATATCTTTTTGTACGCCTTATCAGGTAGGCTTTGGAGGAAATTTTTATCCTCTTCTAATAATGCAAGTTGGAATATAGCCATGTCTTTATCTTTAATATCTTTGCCAGAAAAGATAATAATAAGTTTCGTAAATATGAAACTTTTTTGTCTATTTTAATCTGCTTAAGATTAAATATCTGATATTAATCTCTTTACTTCGCTGGCAAATGTGTGAGTGCTATTAGTTGTGGTATTTATCTTAGCCACTGCGCAACTCCACCATGATGTGAGCATGTGCCTCGCCGGCTCTGACTAAAGCTGTAAGTGCCGTCATTACATAATGCTGTGGCTCCGGCAGGGGCAGAGGTATATCTGGTTGGAGATTGTACTCTATGGCCTCTTGAGTTTGTATAATATCTTATTTTACTGAGTGGTCTGGAGCTATGGTATGAATGTTTATGCTTAGATAGGTATTTTGTTGATACATATCCGATGTGGCCATTATAACTTACAGGTATCCATGCACAGTCGCAATCTTCTTCTATCGCTACTGGAGTGCCTTTGGGAATTTGCGTTATAATGTATGATTTTGTGTTTGGTGCGGTACGCATATTTAAGTTTGCTGTTACGTACCTTATAGAATTCTGTGCTCCTAATGTCAGCGACATAAGGAATGTGAGTAATAAAAGGAATCCTTTTTTCATATCTTATATCTTTGTTTTTCGCATAATTTCGTATTAAGCAATGTAGTGTGTGTAATTAATAACAAAATCTGCATTTATGGCGTCCCAGGTCTATTGCTTCGCTTTCTGTAAGTCCTTTTATGTCTCTGCTGCAGTTGTCAAGGCCTCTGCAGTTGCTCGTCTTATGATAAGCCTTGGAGTATGGGCCGGTGCATATATACACACGCCTGTTGTATGAACTGCATGATGAGATTATTGCAGATAAAATAATTATGAGTAGGTAATGTTTCATTGATTATGAAAATTATAAAGCCGTAGTTGATTTCTGAAATGTGGAACTTCCATAACATTGTATGTCGCCTTGCCGTCTTCCGGCTATTAAAAACAAAAAGCGGAACTCTTTTTAAGAATTCCGCTTGGGTGGAGGGTGGGGCTCGAACCCACGACATTCAGAACCACAATCTGACGCTCTAACCAACTGAACTACAGCCACCATGTTAGTGCATTTCTTAAATGCGGTGCAAAGATAGGGATAATCTTTAATATTGCAAAGAATGAGACGAAAATTTTTGAGATTTCTGCATTATTTTTTCTTCTCGTAGATACCTATATTGTGCTGCTGGAGCAGCTTTCGAGAGCTTTTGACAAAGATTTCCAGGTGTTTACGAGCTTCCGGCGTTAAATGTTCTGTAGGAAAACTGGCAGGATAAAGAATGTAATTTTTTTCTTTAGTAAGTTCCGGCCGGCCGGTCCAGACCAGATTATATCCACAATAGGAAACACGACAGTATGGAAAAGGCAGAGGATTGGAGTCTGGCAGGGGCGTCTGACTCTGACCGGTGTAAGAGGGACGGATGGGTTGGGGGAGAGGATGTTTCTCCAACTGCAAAGTGAAGATGAGGCCGCCGTCAGTGTTGGCCTTGCTCATATTGGAAATGAAGTTTCCCAAGGAGTAGACTATGATGTGCTGTTCGGTACCGTTGGTACGTAGTTCCATCGGTTGAATGACGTGAGGGTGTGAACCGATAATATGTGTTACGCCTTGTTGGAGCAACCAGTTGGCCAGTTCGCGTTGCTCACGGTTGGGAAGGGACTGATATTCCTCTCCCCAATGCATGCAGGCAATAATGGCATCCGGTTGGCGTGCCTTGGCACTTTGGATATCTTGCAGGATGGTATTCTTATCAATATAGTTTACGATATTGGGAGAGGTAGCCTTGATACCATTGGTGCCGTAAGTATAGTTGAGTAGGGCAATGCGAAAGCCGTTTCTGTTGATGAACAGGGGATAGCGTTGCCTGCGCTCCGACAGATTCTTGTAGGTGCCTGCGTAACGAATACCGGAGGAGTCAAGCAATTGTATGGTACGCTCCATTCCCTTTTTTCCACGGTCCAGACAGTGGTTGTTGGCTGTCAGTAAAATATCGAATCCGGCGTCCTTTATGGCCTGAAGATATTCATCGGGGGCGCTGAACATAGGATAGCCCCGATAGGGCCTGCCCCCCAATGTGACTTCCAGATTTCCTATGGCGAGGTCTGCCTGGGATATTTGCTCTTTTATGAGGGAGAAGCAGGAGGAGTAGTCATATTTTCCTTCAGATACATGTGCAGCGTCTATTTGTGCCTGGTGCTGCATCAGGTCGCCGACAAATAATAGCGTAATCCTTTCCTGCGAGGAAAGGGTTACGCTATACAGTAGGACAACAATGAAGACGGCGAGCGTTTTCATCGCCTTGTTATTGGTAGATTGCTTTCTTGCCGGCGAGCAATGTATTCTTCATAAGGGAAACGATGGTCATGGGACCTACGCCTCCCGGTACGGGGGTAATGAATGAACATTTGGGAGCTACTTCGTCGAATTTCACATCACCGGTCAACTTGAATCCGGATTTCTTGGAGGTATCGGGCACACGGGTAGTACCTACATCAATAACGACAGCACCTTCCTTGACCATTTCCGCCTTAACGAAGTTCGGTTGTCCCAACGCAGCAATGATGATGTCCGCTTCCTGGCATTCCTTTACCAGGTCTTTGCTGCGGCTGTGGCATACGGTTACTGTGGCATCACCGGGATAGGCTTTCTGCATCATCAGGGCAGCCATGGGTTTGCCTACAATGTTGCTGCGTCCCAATACCACGCATTTCTTGCCTGAAGTCTCTATCTGATAGCGCTTCAGCAGTTCGAGGATACCGTTGGGGGTAGCGGATACATAGCAGGGAAGACCAATGGACATCCGTCCCACATTGATGGGATGGAAACCGTCCACATCCTTACGGTAGTCGATGGTTTCAATCACTTTCTGCTCGGAGATATGCTTGGGCAAGGGAAGCTGTACGATGAAACCGTCCACATCCGCATCCTCGTTCAATTCGCGTACCTTGGCGAGCAGTTCCTCTTCAGTAACGTCTGCCTCGTAGCGGATAAGTGAGGACTTGAATCCGCAAACTTCGCATGCCTTTACTTTGGCGGCGACGTAGGTTTCGCTACCTCCATCGTGTCCTACAAGAATGGCGGCCAGATGCGGGCGTTTACCCCCACGAGCCACTATCTCGGCTACTTCTGCTGCAATCTCTTGCTTTACTTGCTCTGAAATTGCTTTTCCATCAATCAGTGTCATAGGCTGTTATCTTATCTTTTAAGTTTCGGCATCATCTTACCCATCTTGCTGCCAGTGACCATCTTCATCATCTTGCGGGTCTGGTCAAACTGTTTCAGCAGGCGGTTTACTTCCTGAATATTCGTACCGCTACCTTTGGCAATGCGCTGGCGGCGTGAACCGTTCAGAATGGCCGGATTGCTGCGTTCTTCCGGAGTCATGGAGTAGATGATGGCTTCAATGCTCTTGAAGGCATTGTCGTCAATGTCTATATCCTTGATGGCTTTGCCTACGCCCGGTATCATGGAGGCAAGTTCCTTCAAGTTACCCATTTTCTTGATTTGTGCAATCTGGCTCAGGAAGTCGTTGAAGTCGAACTGGTTCTTGGCAATCTTCTTTTGCAGGCGTTTGGCTTCTTCCTCGTCATATTGTTCCTGTGCACGTTCCACCAAAGATACGATGTCACCCATACCGAGAATACGGTCGGCCATACGTGAGGGATGGAACTGGTCGATGGCATCCAGCTTTTCACCGGTACCTACAAACTTGATGGGCTTGTTTACCACCGAACGGATAGAAAGGGCGGCACCACCGCGGGTATCACCATCCAGTTTGGTCAATACTACACCATTGAAGTCGAGCCGTTCGTTGAATTCCTTAGCGGTGTTCACTGCATCCTGACCGGTCATTGAATCCACTACGAACAGAATCTCGTCCGGATTGATGGCCTTCTTGATGGCGGCAATCTCGTTCATCATCTCCTCATCCACTGCCAGACGACCGGCTGTATCGACAATTACAAGGTCGTAACCTTTGGCTTTGGCTTCTTGGATGGCATTTTGGGCAATGGCTACCGGATTTTTGCTGTCCGGTTCCGAGTACATCGGTACGTCAATCTGTTCAGCCAGTACACGCAACTGCTCGATAGCGGCAGGACGGTACACGTCACAAGCCACCAATAACGGCTTTTTGTTCTTCTTGCTCTTCAGCATGCGGGCCAGCTTTCCGGAGAAAGTTGTTTTACCGGAGCCTTGCAAACCGGACATTAGGATAATGGCAGGCTTGGAGTCGAGGTTTATTTCAGAAGTCTCGCCGCCCATGAGCTGGGTCAGTTCATCGTGTACGATTTTTACCATCAGCTGGCTGGGCTTAACGGCTGTCAGCACGTTTTGTCCCAAGGCTTTTTCCTTAACGGTATCGGTGAAGTTTTTGGCTACCTTATAGTTCACGTCGGCATCCAAAAGTGCCTTACGTACGTCTTTCAGGGTTTCCGCAACATTGATTTCGGTGATTTTGCCCTCACCTTTCAAAATTTTAAACGACCTTTCAAGTCTCTCGCTTAAATTATCGAACATAGTATCTAATTACAATTACTAAATTACAAATTACTCTTATTGAGGCGCAAAAGTACAAAAAATCCCTTTAACTGCCTTCTTTTGAAGCAGAATATTATTGAAGACTTGCAGCGGGATGGGCGAAAAGAATGGAAGTGCCGGTCAAGGCACTGATAATCATCTATATTATTCTGTTTTTTTTAGTTCTTTTTGCTTACTTTCTATTGATAATGTCTCTGGCGCAGGGTCCCTCGTGGTTGGGATATCCTGGTGCGTGGCTGCGCCATCTCTTGTCGGCTTCAACTTTCAGGCTTCGGTAGTCGTCCTGTGTGCGGCGGATGTAGTCGTCCAGCAGTGCCCGGTGCTCGGCCAGAATCTTTGAGTATTTGTGGTCATGGGCAAGGTTTCGTCTTTCTCCTTTATCCTTCAGCATATCATACAGTTCTTCCCCGTTGCCTTCCAGATAGTGTGTGTATTTGTATCTGGGACTGCGTATCATCCGTCCCGGGCTGACGGTCACTTCGTATTCACTGTGCCATTCGGAGGCTGCATAGGGGTGCTGTCTCTTTTGCTTCTCGCCTTTCAGGAAAGGGGCAAGGCTGATGCCGGGCTTGGAGGAAGGCACCGGAATGCCTGCCAGTTCACAGAGAGTGGGCAGCAGGTCGATAGTGGGTTGGGTCAGTAAATCTTCCACCGGTTTTTGACGGGGATGAATACCGGGACCGGCTATGATGAAGGGCACATTTGTTATTTCTTCGTAAAAGCTGACCTGCTTGGTTACCATGCGGTGTGACCCCATTCCGTCTCCGTGGTCTGCCAGTACAATGACAATTGTATTTTTTCCGGCGGGAGTGGAGTAGAGGGCTTCCAGTACACTCTCTATCTGTCTGGCCACTATCCGCGTGTAATGCTGGAAGGCGGCGACGTAGTGCCGGTAATTGTCCTCGTTCCAGTGGGCGGCTTGCATCATCCTCCGGTGGCTGCAGCAGATGTACTGAATGGGCAACGGAAGTTTTTCCCAGTCTTCCACTTCAAAGTTTTCGGGTAGTAGCGGGAGTGGGGTACTGATGGGGCTATCTATGTGCTCCCCTTTATTTTCGCCTACATATCCGCAGATATTGTGCGGGTTTTGGAAATCGGCTATGCAGATGAAAGGTTCTTGCGGTGGATTGCTGAGATAGGCCACGGCATCCTCGCAGGTTCCTACATCCAGAAAGCTGTCATTGTTGACGGGAAATTCGGGGTCGGTGAAGGGCTTGGCAACCGGTTCCTTGTGGCGGAATCCCCTTAGGGAACCCATGTCATGGGTTTTGCCAAAGTGGACGGCCTCATAACCGTTGGCGGTGAAGAGGCTTCCCAGGGTCGGAATGCTGTCGGGCAGCGGAGGATTGATGTGTTCGGCCGAGTTGGAACGTACATTGGTTTGATGCGGCATCAGTCCGCTCCATAAGGCAGCGCGTGACGGTTGGCTGAGGGGGCATCCCACGTATGCGTTGGCAAATGTTACACCTTGGGAGGCAATTCGGTCTATAGGTGGAGTGCAGCTGGGGTCGGCACCGTATGCGCCTACTACCCGCTGGGTCAGATGGTCGCATTGGATAATAAGAAAATTGGGCGATTGCTGTGCCATTACCGGAAAGCTGCACAATGCCATTCCCATAAAAGAGTGAATCGTTTTCATCAGATTTGGATTTTATTTGTTCAAGGTTATTGTATGGTGGCAAATGTATGAAAAAACGGATATAAAAAAAGCTTCCACCTACGTTTATGAACGTAAATGGAAGCTTTTGTACAATATCTGTATGCAGTTGTTGTTAACTGTTCATGCTCATCAGGAATTCGTCGTTGTCTTTGGTCTTCTCCAGACGGTCTTTTACGAAGTCCATGGCTTCTATCGGATTCATGTCGGCAAGGTACTTGCGGAGAATCCACATGCGGTCCAGTGTCTGCTTGTCTTGCAGCAGGTCATCGCGGCGAGTGCTGGAGGCAACGATGTTGACAGCCGGGAAGATACGCTTGTTGGACAAGTTGCGGTCGAGCTGCAACTCCATATTACCCGTACCCTTGAATTCTTCGAAGATAACCTCGTCCATCTTCGAGCCGGTGTCAATCAAGGCAGTGGCAAGGATGGTCAGTGAACCGCCGCCCTCGATGTTACGTGCTGCACCGAAGAAGCGTTTGGGCTTATGCAATGCGTTGGCATCCACACCACCGGAAAGCACTTTGCCGGAAGCCGGGGATACGGTGTTGTAGGCACGTGCCAGGCGGGTGATGGAGTCGAGGAAGATGACAACATCGTGTCCGCATTCCACCATGCGTTTTGCTTTTTCAAGGACGATGCCGGCAATCTTCACGTGGCGTTCTGCCGGTTCGTCGAAGGTAGAGGCGATTACTTCCGCATTGACGGTACGCGCCATGTCGGTAACTTCCTCCGGGCGTTCGTCGATGAGCAGCATAATCATGTAGACTTCCGGATGATTGGCGGCAATGGCGTTGGCAATGTCTTTCATCAAGATGGTCTTACCGGTTTTGGGCTGTGCTACAATCAAGGCACGCTGACCTTTGCCGATGGGGGCAAACAAGTCTACGACACGGGCTGACATAGAGTCGGAGTATCCGCCTTTGCAAAGCTTGAACTTCTCGTCCGGGAAGAGGGGGGTGAGGTGCTCGAACGGTACGCGGTCGCGTACGAAAGCCGGGTCACGTCCGTTTATTTTGGATACTTTTACCAGCGGGAAATACTTTTCGCCTTCTTTCGGGGGACGGATTACGCCTTCTACCACATCACCGGTTTTCAGGCCGAACAATTTGATTTGTGATTGTGATACGTAAATATCGTCCGGTGAGGACAAATAGTTGTAATCGGAGGAACGGAGGAAGCCGTAGCCATCCTGCATGATTTCCAGTACACCGGTTCCGGTGAGGATGTCATCGAATTCGTACGTCTTCTCGCGTTCTATTACGGGTTTGCGTTCCGGAGCGGCGGGATAGTTCTCTCCGTTGTTATACGGTTGTGCAGGGCGCTGCTGCACGGGGCGCTGTTGGTTATAGCCACCGTTGCGGTTGTTATTGTTGTTGTTATTGTATGGGTTGTTGTTGTCGCGGGCGCGGAGGCGCGGGCGTTGTGGCTGTTGCGGTTCGGCTGGGGCAGCGGCAGGAGTGGGAGTGGCGGGAGTTTCCGCTTTGGTCGCTTCGAATTTGCCGATAAGTTCGGATGGCAATTCTATTTTTTCCGTAGGGAGGTCTTCAATGGGGATGAAGTCATCTGCCGCTTCGGCCAGGATAGGGCTTTCGTCCGGTACGATATTCTTTTCTGCTTTGGCTTCTGCCTGAGGTTCTGTTTTCGGAGCTTTAGCCTCGAAGTTCAATTCCGGTTCGGCAACCTTCGGGGTTTCCGTTGCTTGGGGTGCAGCAGTCTCTTCCTTTACCTTGCGGGGGCGTCCCGGTTTGCGTTTGGGTACGGCGGCTTCTTTGGCTGGCGCCGGCGTTGCAGCTTCTATGGTCGGTTCTTGGGGTGCTTCCACAGTTTTGGGTTGTTCTTTCGCAGCCGGTGCTTCCTCTGTTTTGGCTTTGGTGAGGTCTCCGTTTTTATTGGCTGAGAACACTTTGTCGGCACCTTCCTTTTTTACGGTCTTTACAGTGACGCGCGAGCGTTTTTGCTTTTCCCCTTTACGCTCTTCCTTCAGCTTGTCGGCGGCAACTTTCTTGGTAGCGCCTGCGATAGCTTGTTCGTCAAGTATCTTGTAAACAAGTTCTTCTTTTTTGAGTGAGTCTGTTTTTTTTATACCCAGTTCTTGGGCAATAGTTTGTAGTTCCGACAAATTTTTGTCGTTCAGTTGAATGATGTTATACATACAGTATATATGTGAATGGTTTAAAATTTACTTTTATTGAAAGGCATAAGTGCACAGTTGCAGTTGTTGTAGGAAGCAACTTGGGCAAGTTTACCTTGTGATATATGATTTATATGGGATATTTATTATTGAACCGGAAATCTGATAAACAATTCTTGCCACAGCAAGAAGTCGCAGAATGTTTCAACGGTGCAAAGGTAATAAATATTTTTGGTTTCATAAACAAATCATCTTTTTTTTAAATTTAAAACTTTATCTTTGCTGTATTAACAACAACATGAAGGATTGGTTTATGAATATAGATGAAGTACAGTTGATAACTTTTTCACCTACTTGTACCTCTAAACAAGTGGGAGAGGCAATTGTTCACGGAACGGGAATTTCGTCTGTCTCCAAAGTGGACCTCACCTTGGAGGCGGCGGGTAAAAGGGAGGTACCTTCCCATGCTTTGGCGGTCATCACGGTGCCCGTATATGGCGGCCATGTGGCTCCTTTGGCATTGGAGCGGATGAAGGAGCTTCATGCTGACGGTGCACCTGCCGTGGTTGTGGTGGTGTACGGCAACCGGGCCTATGAGAAGGCTTTGGTGGAATTGGATGCTTTTGTCACGAAGTTGGGCTTCAAGGTAATTGCAGGTGCTACGTTTGTAGGAGAGCACTCTTATAGCAGTGAGAAATATCCGGTGGCGGCCGGACGTCCGGATGCGGACGACTTGGAGTATGCAAAGCTTTTTGGTGAAAAAATACGTGCTAAAATTGCGGCGGCCGAAGATATGGAGAAACTGTATGGGGTGGATGTGACCCGTATCCAGCGTCCGCGCCAGCCTTTCTTCCCGTTGCTCCGCTTTTTGCGCAGAGTCGTCAAGTTGCGTAAGAGTGGGGTGCCTATGCCCCGTACTCCGCAAGTGGATGCGGAACGTTGTACGCATTGCGGATATTGCGTGAAGCATTGTCCTGCAGGAGCCATTATAAAAGGAGACGAGTGCAATACGGTTGCAGAGAAATGCATCAAATGTTGTGCTTGTGTGAAAGGCTGTCCGCAGAAGGCGCGCACGTATGACACGCCGTTTGCCGTATTGCTTTCCGATTGCTTCAAGAAACAGAAGGAGGACAGAATTATTCTGTGATGGCTACTGGTCGATGGTTGATACGACCAGCACTTTCCGGGTTTTTTCGTCTATTCTGAAACGGTTGTCCACCCGTTCTCCCACCAGCCAGATGATGTCATCTCCGCAGCAAAGCACCCATTGCCGTTCTTTGTGCAGAATGGAGAACTTGCGGTCGGTCAGGTAGTCGCTTACTTTCTTCCGGCCTTTCATGCCGAAGGGCACGAAACTGTCTCCCTGCCTGCAAAGGCGTAGCGAGAGGGAATGCTGGAGTTTGTCGGCATCAAAGCAGGCAGTAGCTTTGTTGCGTGGAATCATGAAATCCGGTGTATAAGGATGTTCTTTTATTTCCAATAAGGGCTTTACGGCTTCCTGTACGGGCTCTATCAACAACGAGCCGCGGTCTTTGATGACACGCCAGCCGGGGGTGGCAAAGACTTTGCCGGGCTGTCCGTCCAATGTCCGGCAGATGTCCCTTACTTGTGCGGCGTTGAACCCGAGCGGATGCAGGATCTCAAATAAGACCGTTTCCGATGCCGTTTCTTGCTTCAGGGCGTTGATACTTATGCCTTCCGATGTCTTGACCCGCAGTTTGGCTTCTTCTATACCTATATTATATATAGAGGCCGCATCGTCCAGATGCTCTGCCGTTTTGAGGATGCTTTCCTTGACGGAGGGGTTTATCTCCTGCATCATGGGAAGCAGGTTCAAGCGTATTTTGTTGCGGGTATATTCGTCCTGCAGATTGGTGCTGTCCGTCACGTAGGATTGCCCGATACTTTCCAGATAACCGACGATTTCCTTTCTGTCCAGGCAGAGCAAGGGGCGGACTATATGTCCGTTTCGGGGGCGTATGCCCCGCAACCCGTTGATGCCGGTGCCGCGAATCAGATTGAGCAGCAATGTCTCCACACTGTCATCCTGATGGTGGGCGACGGCAATGACGGCTGCACTGCATGCTTCCCTTGTTTTTTCGAACCACGCGTAGCGCAATTCCCTTGCAGCCATTTCGATGGAGATATGCCGTTCCTTTGCTTCCTGCTCCGTGTTGAAGTGGACGGTGTGCAGCGTCACCCGGTGCTCCAGGCAGAGCTGGCGTACAAAGTGCTCGTCGCGGTCGGATTCCGCTCCGCGCAGATGGAAGTTGCAATGGGCGGCTTCGCATGTGTATCCCAGGCTGAGGAGCAGGCGCAGCAACGCCACGGAGTCCGCCCCGCCGCTCAGTGCCACAAGTATCTTGTCGTCCAGCGAGAAGAGCTTGTGGTGCTCGATGTATTGTACTACCTTCTGCATATTCAACTATAGAGTGGTGCAAAGATAGTGCAAACGATTTTTATTGCCATATCTGCAAGTATCTATTTTCAGAATCTCTATCGGCTAAGGTCGTATTTGCTAAAAGCTAATCTTACCACAGCTGTGTTTTATGCATACCACACCTTTGTTCTTTTCTTACCACAGCTGTGGTAAGAAAAGAACAAAGGTGT
>OLIT01000821.1_pt1 | contig 29759 bp, 26 predicted proteins | sample 1601341 | NCBI WGS metagenome assembly OLIT01 (sample SAMEA2452121, study PRJEB22498) | human gut metagenome | biome: human feces; feature: human gut; material: feces | place: Australia | collected 2012
CACTATGCGTGACGGTCGCCTGGTAATCCCCGTCGCCCCGGGACTGAAACGGAAAATCAAAGGAATCGTACATGACGAATCCGCCAGTGGAAAGACTGTATTTATAGAACCCGCCGAAGTCGTAGAAGCCAATAACCGTATCCGCGAACTCGAAGGGGACGAACGACGCGAGATTATCCGTATCCTCACCGAGTTTTCAAATATACTCCGTCCGTCTATTCCGGAAATTCTTCAGTCGTATGAGTTCCTGGCAGAGATTGACTTTATCCGTGCGAAAAGTTATTTTGCGATACAAACGAATAGCTTGAAACCTTCTGTAGAAAATGAACAACTGCTGGATTGGACGATGGCTGTGCATCCGCTACTGCAACTTTCATTAGCCAAGCATGGCAAGAAAGTCGTACCGCTGGATATGGAACTTAATCAGAAGCAGCGTATTCTTATTATATCCGGCCCGAATGCCGGCGGTAAATCTGTCTGTCTGAAAACAGTCGGGTTACTACAATATATGTTGCAATGCGGTATGTTGATACCTCTGCACGAACGCAGTCATGCAGGTATATTCAGCAGCATCTTTATTGATATCGGTGATGAACAGTCCATCGAAGACGACCTGAGTACTTACTCTTCCCACCTGACCAATATGAAGATTATGATGAAGAACTGCAACGAACGCAGCCTCATCCTGATTGACGAGTTTGGTGGTGGTACGGAACCACAGATTGGCGGTGCCATCGCCGAAGCTGTATTGAAACGTTTCAATCAGAAGCGGACATTCGGAGTCATCACCACTCACTATCAGAATCTGAAGCATTTTGCCGAAGACCATGAAGGAGTAGTGAATGGAGCTATGCTTTATGACCGCCATCTGATGCAAGCGCTTTTCCAACTGCAAATCGGAAATCCGGGAAGTTCATTCGCCGTAGAAATTGCCCGTAAAATCGGTCTGCCGGAAGATGTCATTGCCGATGCTTCTGAAATTGTAGGAAGTGAATATATCAACGCCGACAAATATCTTCAGGACATTGTACGCGACAAGCGCTACTGGGAAGGCAAACGCCAAACCATCCGCCAACGGGAAAAGCATATGGAAGAGACTATCACCCGCTATCAGACGGAAATAGAAGAATTGCAGAAATCACGGAAAGAGATTATCAAGCAGGCAAAAGAAGAAGCGGAACGAATGTTGCAAGAATCGAATGCCCGCATTGAAAATACGATTCGTACCATCAAGGAAGCACAGGCCGAAAAGGAAAAGACACGCCTGGCACGTCAGGAACTGACCGACTTCCGCGCTTCCCTGGATGCAATGGCTTCCAAAGAGCAGGAAGAGAAGATGGCACGCAAAATGGAAAAACTGAAAGAGAAACAGGAACGGAAGAAGAACAAGAGAAACGAACCGAAAACCGCTGCCACCACTCCTTCAAGCACTCCCAAAGTCACTCCTATCGCAGTCGGCGACAATGTAAAAATCAAAGGTCAGACCAGTGTCGGACAGGTGATGGAAATCAACGGTAAAAACGCGACTGTCGCTTTCGGAAGCATTAAGACGACCGTAAAATTAGACCGTCTCGAACGCAGCAATGCTGTTCAAAAAACGGAAGGCATTGCCAAAAGCACCTTTGTCAGCAGCCAGACGCATGACCAGATGTATGAGAAGAAACTGAGTTTCAAACAGGACATCGATGTTCGGGGAATGCGTGGGGATGAAGCACTGCAAGCTGTCACTTATTTTGTTGATGACGCTATATTAGTCGGCATGGACCGTGTACGTATCCTTCACGGCACAGGAACCGGAATACTCCGTACCCTTATCCGCCAATATCTGTCCACCGTGCCCGGAGTCAGTCATTATGCCGACGAACATGTACAGTTCGGTGGTGCCGGAATCACGGTAGTCGATTTTGACTAACCTGTAAACAAAACGTCTAAAGAACTTGTTCTCATTTAGAAAACCACTACCTTTGCCGCGGTGGTTTTCTAAAACGAGAATAAAGCATGAAAAATAACCTGTTAAGCGAAAAGCTTATTTACACCGGAGACAGCCAGACTCCTACCCACATCCATCTTTGTACGTACAATACTACCGAGATGCAGGAAAATTCCGGCGATACATTCCAATCCGTCAAAGATACATTGGACAATGCACGAATCAACTGGTTGCAAGTGCACGGATTGAAAGATACGGAAACCATCCGCGAAATTTGCAGTCATTTTGAAATAGATTTCCTTGTATTACAAGACATTCTGAACTCTGACCACCCTACCAAAATCGAAGAACATGACAAGTATATTGTCCTGATTCTAAAATTATTCTACCCCAATACGCATAAAGAGGAAGACGAACTGGACGAATTGCTCCAACAACAGGTATGTATTATCCTCGGAAGCAATTATGTGCTTACCTTCCTTGAAAAGGAAACCGATTTCTTCGATGACGTCAATTCTGCTCTGCGCAACGATGTCCTGAAAATACGTAGCCGCCAGACGGATTACCTGCTTAGCGTATTACTGAACAGTGTAATGGCAAACTATATCTCGACTATCTCCTCTATTGATGATGCGCTCGAAGACCTGGAAGAGGAACTGCTCACTATCACCGAAGGAAACGACATCGGTGTCCAGATTCAGGCACTCCGACGCCAATATATGCTGATGAAGAAATCTATTCTTCCATTGAAAGAGCAATATATAAAACTGTTACGTGCAGAAAACCTGCTCATTCATAAGGTGAACCGCGCTTTCTTCAACGATGTGAACGACCACTTGCAGTTCGTCCTGCAAACCATTGAAATCTGCCGGGAAACGCTTTCTTCATTGGTAGACCTTTATATCTCCAACAATGACTTACGGATGAACAACATCATGAAACGGCTGACCATCGTGTCCACCATTTTCATTCCTCTGACCTTTTTAGCCGGAGTATGGGGGATGAACTACAAATGGATGCCCGAACTGGATTGGCGTTATGGTTATTTATTTGCCTGGTTTGTGATGGGGATTATCGGTATTATCGTATATTTGTTCTTCAAAAAGAAAAATTGGTATTAATAAAAACACACCTTCAGTCATGAAATCAATCAAAGAGCTATATAGGATAGGCACAGGTCCTTCCAGTAGCCACACAATGGGACCACGTAAAGCTGCTGAAATGTTTCTGGAACGCCATCCGGATGCCGCTTCTTTCAAAGTTACTCTTTATGGCAGTTTGGCCGCTACGGGCAAAGGCCACATGACGGATGTAGCTATCATAGATACTCTACAGCCTACTGCTCCGGTAGAAATCGTATGGCAGCCCAAAGTATTCCTGCCTTTCCATCCGAATGGGATGACATTTGCCGCCCTCGATGCCAATAATAAAGTTACCGAAAACTGGACAGTCTACAGTATAGGCGGCGGTGCATTGGCAGAAAACAATGATAATACCCCGACTATCGAAAGCCCGGAAGTGTACGGCATGAACAATATGACCGAAATACTCCAATGGTGCGAGCGTACCGGGAAAAGTTATTGGGAATATGTGAAGGAATGTGAGAATGAAGATATATGGGATTATCTGGCAGAGGTATGGGCTACCATGAAAGATGCCATCCACCGCGGACTGGAAGCGGAAGGCGTATTGCCCGGCCCGCTAAACCTGAGACGTAAAGCTTCCACCTATTATATACGTGCCACCGGCTATAAGCAATCTCTCCAATCCAGAGGACTTGTCTTTTCATATGCCCTAGCAGTAAGTGAAGAGAATGCTTCCGGCGGAAAGATTGTGACTGCCCCTACCTGTGGTTCTTGTGGTGTGATGCCCGCCGTGCTTTATCATTTACAAAAAAGTCGCGAGTTCAGCGATATGCGTATTTTACGTGCATTGGCCACTGCCGGATTAATCGGAAACATTGTCAAATTCAATGCATCTATCTCCGGCGCGGAAGTAGGTTGCCAAGGTGAAGTAGGCGTTGCCTGTGCCATGGCATCGGCAGCAGCCAACCAATTATTCGGAGGTAGTCCGGCACAAATTGAATATGCAGCAGAAATGGGATTGGAACATCACTTGGGTATGACTTGCGACCCTGTCTGCGGCTTGGTACAAATTCCCTGTATCGAACGCAACGCTTATGCTGCCGCCCGTGCGTTGGACGCTAACATTTATTCATCCTTTACGGATGGTATGCACCGCGTCTCATTCGACAAAGTAGTGCAAGTAATGAAACAGACCGGACACGACCTGCCGTCACTCTACAAAGAAACAAGTGAAGGCGGATTGGCTAAAGATTACCAACAGATGTAATTATAAAGGGGAGTTTAAATACCTTTAGAATTATTCAGGCACGGATTACGCGGATAACACGGTTCTGATTAACTAAAACCGTGTTATCCGCGTAATCCGTGCCTAATTTTAATTATTCTCAGTAGGCGGCCAATTGGTATCATCCCCGTTACTGATATCTTTTTTATGCAGTAATCCGCCTTCCTGTGAGAAATAAAGCGAATATCGCTGACTACCCAGTTTCACTTGAATCACGGATTCCGTCAAGTTCTGCGGATACGTCAATACATAGACATCCGTCACTACCCACGCACTATAATCCGAATTTTGGAAAGCCGTATAAACAGCCGGTACCAACTGGTCGATGCTATCCAGTTCATTCTCAGTCATCACCCAATTTGCGTTGGCATCAAACCAAACATCCAATTCATCACCGGTCACCCAGCAGTCGGCCACATAATAGTCTCCTTTCATTTCCCATTCTATATTCTGTGCAGCCGGATACAGTTGCTTCAAAGCCTCAGTAATATTACTGGGCGGCACCAAGGCAGGATCATCATCATCGTCACTACATGCGCTGAAAGAAAGGGCGGTCATCATCAGCAATACCGCCCACGCGCCAAACTTAAATTTCCACATAGCTTTCTTCTTGTTTAGGTTTATCTATTACCATTGTTCAATCAATCGTCAGCCTTCAGAAACTTTCCTTTTTTATCAAATTTGAAAGAAACTCCCGTAGATAATTCCACTTCATATCCTTTACGGTCACGTTCGACTTTCGTCACGCCCTCACTTACAAAATTGTGCGCTTTCAGATAATCGACAGCAAATCCCGGAATTATACTTGCGGGAACAGACTGTCCTTTCTTAGCACTTACTTCTTCCCAGTTTCCTTTGCTATCAAAATCAATCTCCGTACCATCCACCAGTAATACTTCGTATTTGGTAGACTCCATCAAATCTTTATCAATCTTAATCTGAGCAACTTCAGGCTTCGTGAAATGACGATTGATAAAATTGCGTGCAGGAAGCGGCAATTGATTCATGTCTTTCGTTATCACATCAGTTGCGAATGAAAACTGTACGGCTACAATAGCCAACACAAGTAAAGATAGAATTTTCTTCATAATCGTTATTCTTTTTAGCGTTAATACTATACTTAGTTTTTATACTGCAAATAACGATACAGATTCCGGAAAGATTTAGGAATACTATGAGTTTGCTCATTTTTTATATTCTTTAACCGTTCCCTTTACTTTGTCTTGTCAAAAGCCGGGTTATAAATTATTGTTTCTTATGCAGAAAGCGTTTAGCCAGATATTTCCGTATCGGTTCATCGTACAGTTTCAGGCACAGATAAGCCAATACAACACTCAATACGTAAACGAATAAAGCAACTTCCCAGGTTTCTCCCAAAGTGTAGAGCTGATTCTTAATCAACCATGCATAGAACAAATACATAATTGGATAATGTATCACATAAACCGGATAAGATATATCGCCCAGGAACTTGCATATCACAGTTGACTTCTTATCCGTAGTGGTTCCCGATGCTCCCAGCCAGACAAGGATGGGAAAAGCTACGATCACACAAAATGCTTCATAAGCACCATTTGTACAAAACTGCTCTGTACCTTCCAGATAAGGCACTGAAAATAAAGCGAGCAATATAATTGTACATATCCAGAATGCACCTCTTATTTTAACGGGCTTGAAGTTACGCGACAAAAGCATACCCAAAGAGAAAGGGAAAAGCATCCTCAATGATCCGCCTAAAAAGTTGACACCATCCAATGTCCAACCTACCCCAATATTCCCATAACCGGAAACATTGAATACTGCAAATGATGCCAACGCAATTCCCAACAAAACTACAAGTATCGTCAATGCCTTGTTCGACAAGCGACGAATAAACAAGGCATAAAGGATATTACCTATATATTCAAAGAACAATGACCAGCAAGGCCCGTTCAACGGGAACATTTCACCATTTCCGCGAACTTCATAACCTACACCCGGCATCGCAGGAATAAAGAATATCGTACAGAGAAGTGACAGCATCACCATGGATATGGCAACGTGCGCTCCATCCCATTGCACACACCCCTGAAGATAGAATGTGACAGCCCCCAGAACAGCACCCATGATTACCATAGGATGAAGACGTATCAAACGGCGTTTGAAGAAATTTTTCATTGTCATGCTCTTACCCCAACGGTCGTCATACGCATAACCGATAACAAAACCCGAAAGGATAAAGAAAAAATCGACGGCCAAATATCCGTGATTGAAGGTTTCAATCATACCACTACCAGCGGAATTACTGACTTCCGCAAAAGCGTAGCCTTCAAATATATGATACCATATAACCATGAGAGCTGCCACGCCACGAAGTCCGTCAAGAAGATCATAATGTGCTTTAGTGTCTGCAAAAGCTGAGGAAGAAATGTTCGACATCTGTTTTTTTATTGTTTAATTAATATTTTCAGATGGCAAAGATACAGCTTGGCAAGCGAAGTTCTTTTGCTCAAAAGCAAAAAAGACCGGCTAATATCTATTTTTTGGCACGCACCCGGCTTAATGTATAAATGGAAATACCAAGAAAAGCAGCCACATACTTCAACTTCACCCTATTTATCAGTCCAGGATATCGCCGGTTAAACTGTTCGTATCGCTCCTTGGGCGAAAGCTGGAGCCTTTCCACAAACATATGACTCAATTCCTTGTTTACATCCTGATGCAGAATTCTTCCCCAGTTGGCTATATCAATATATGTTTCGTAAAGGGCATTCAGTTTATCAATATGAATAACATAGATTTGGCAATCCGTTAGAGTTTCAATACTCTCTATCGACGGCTGTTTGTAGTACAACGAATCCATACCGAAAGTAACGTCACCTTCCTGGCTGAACCAGGTAGTAGTGTCCTGCCCGTTATGATGAAACACGGAACGGGCAACACCTTCTTCTATAAAATAAACCAAACGGTCTGTTATGCCCGATTGAACGATATAAGTGTTTTTTGGGTAATAACGAAGCTGCATATTCTCCTGTAATGCCTGAAGCGCTTCGTCGGAAACCGGATAAATTTGCCTGATTTTGCTAATGATGTTTTTCATTGAAAAGAAGTCCATATATTAGTTGCCACAAAGCTACGAAAAAATATCGAAATCCACGATATACCCCCTAAAACTAATATATCAACTATCTTCACAGACAGTTGATATATTTCACATACAAACACATATCGGTTTTACACCAATATGAGGGGATAAGTCAGGAATATACCGCTGTATTCTTCCCAACTCATATAATGCAGGGAATTCATGAATATATCATGAGTTCAGGGACCTACATATTTCTTTGATATTCCGCCACATATTCTCTTGCTTATAATATTAATGGTCGAAACTATTATCTCACAATCGCTTCTTTTATTTTCTCTACGATATAATGCACATCATCATCAGTTACATACGGTCCGGCAGGAAGACAAAATCCAACTTTGAAGATTTCTTCTTCTACTCCGTTCGTATAGAAAGGAGCATCCGCATAAACCGGTTGCTTGTGCATCGGCTTCCATACAGGACGTGCCTCAATCCTCTTGGAAAGCATGAATACACGGAGTGCCTCCACATTCTCATTAGGCTGACAATCCGTCGTAGCACTATCTACAGCTTTGATCACACCGGCAGCACCACCCACAGCAGTTTTAATTACTTCCTTATAAGCATTCTCCTGCCCCACAATCTTTACATCAGGGTCAATAGTGGCCGTACATAACCAAAAGTTAGAATCATAGCGTGAATCCCTAGGCTGCTTGTGGATATGAATACCTTCCACATCCTTCAGCAGTTCCTCATACAATGCCTGAACATGCTTGTGGTGGGCAATATGCGCATTCGCAACAGTCATTTGACCACGACCAATACCGGCACAAATGTTACTCATACGATAATTATAACCAATGGCCGTATGTTGATAGTAAGGATAAGCATCACGGGCCTGAGTCGCATACCACATAATGGTATTTTTGTCCTCCGCATTCCGGCAAATCAAAGCACCACCACCGGATGTGGTTATCATCTTATTACCGTTAAATGACAATACACCGAACTTTCCAAAGGTACCCAACACCTTACCATCAAATTTGCTACCAAATCCCTCTGCGGCATCCTCAACAACTGGAATCTCATATTTGTTTGCAATCTCCATGATTTTTTCGCAATCGTAAGGCATACCATAAAGTGCCACAGGAACAATTGCCTTCGGTTTCTTACCAGTTTTGGCGATACGATCTTTTATAGCCTCCTCTAATAATATCGGATCCATGTTCCAAGTATCCTTTTCTGAACCTACAAACACTGGTTTGGCACCAAGATAAGTTATCGGATGCGATGAAGCACAAAAGGTAAAGCTTTGTACCAATACTTCATCACCCGCCTCAACACCACAGCCAATCAATGCCAGATGAACTGCTGCCGTACCTGCCGAAAGTGCAACAACCTCATTCTGTCCGCCTACAAAGTTCTTCAAATCTTCTTCGAAAGCATTTACGTTAGGCCCCAAAGGAACCACCCAGTTGGTATCAAATGCTTCCTTTACGTATCTCTGTTCAATTCCGTCTTCGCTCATGTGAGCAAGACAGAGATAAATTGTTTTTTCAGGAATGTAACTCATTTACTTTATATTTTATTTGATTATTTCTACTATTCTACAAGGGACACCATAAGCCCTACAATTGTCCGGTATATCTTTTACTATTACGCTACCGGCACCAATAAAACAGTTCCTGCCCACATGAACACCTTGTATGATGGTCGTCCCCACTCCGATCCAACTCCCCTCACCAATATGCACATCTCCGCTGATAGTACAGCCAGGTGCTATATGCACATAATCGTCAATAACACATTCATGGTCAATACTTGCTTTGGTATTGATAATACAATGTTTGCCTATCTGCACTTCCGTCTGAATAACAGCCCCTTGCATTACCACTGTACCTTCACCAATTACAGCAGTCGACGAAATGATAGCAGAAGGATGAATGGCTGTTGCAAACTCACAGTCAAGCCTTTCAGCAATCATCTTGCGTATCTTGCAATTCCCAATACTAACTATAAAAGGAGATAACTTGGCAGAATCATGCAACACCGGAATACCACATAGTTCTTCAAGCTCAGGGTTGTCATCTACCAAGCCTTCAACTACCCCACCTTGTGCTCTAATAATATCAAGAATCACCTTGGCATGACCACTGGCACCGTATAAATACATCAGTTGTTTCCGTTAAAAGGTTCCATGGTGGCATTGCCCTCTTGTGAGATACCATCACGAACAAGCACCTTTTTGATTGTTATAAAAATCACTTTAATATCTGTAATCAGTGTACAATGGTCTACGTACCACACATCCAAGGTAAACTTTTCCGCCCACGACAACGAATTACGCCCGTGACACTGTGCCCAGCCGGAAATACCGGGACGTACCTCGTGCCGACGCGCCTGCTCCTTGTTATACAAAGGCAAATACTGTACTAATAACGGACGAGGACCGATAAGTGACATGTCACCAACCAATACATTCCAAAATTGAGGCAATTCATCAATACTTGTAGAACGCACAAATTTCCCTACTTTAGTCAAACGCATTTCATCGGGAAGCAAGCAACCATTAATGTCACGTTCGTCAGTCATAGTCTTAAACTTGACTATCTTAAATATTTCACCATTTTTACCGGGACGTTCCTGAAAGAAAAATGCTCCCGCACCTTTATTGGCAAAATGCAGCCACAGAGTTATGATTACCAGCGGAATAAGTAGAACACTCAACACTATTAAAGCAATGCAGAAATCAATAATCCTTTTAAAAAAATGTTTGTACATATTACAATATTTTATCGTAGAAATCACATAAGCACTTACGTACAAATCCCTGCTCATATCTTGAAGCAATCAACTTACGGGCATTGTTTGCAAGACCATCACGGTAATCTGCATCAAGCATATGTTTCATGGCATTATAAAGCGCATCAACACTCTTAGAAGGAATGACAGTTCCATTCTCACCTTCAATAATAATCTCACGCGCACCATTAATATCGGTTACAATTTGAGGTAATCCCATGGCACCAGCCTCTATCACCACATTCGGAAATCCTTCCCGATAGGATGCAAGCACGGCAACATCTGCTGCTGCAAACCAAGGACGCACATCTTTTTGCTGCCCTACAGCCTCAATAGCACTACAATTCTTAATTAAGTTAAGTGTTTCAGGTTTAAGAGGATCAAGTTTTTCTTCGCAACAGCCTACAAGAATCAGACGTGTGGCACAGTTTTCCTTATTCAATTTTACAAAAGCTTCAACCAATTCATTTATACCTTTGTCACCCACTATGCGACCTACAGCAATAAAGGAACAAACAGACTTTTTACGCAATTTCTCAGCCTGTTCCATCACTTCCGGTGTCTTGTCAAAGCGTTCAAGGTCTATTCCGCGACAATTGCCGTAACCCAACACCTTTATTGGCTTTTTAGTAATGCCATTGTTTAACAAATCATTTTTTACCCCCTCCCCTTCTGGAATAATATGTGTAGCACAAGCACAAGTAAGCCAATCCGTTGCCATCAATATTTTCTTTTTCAACCCAACGGAAGTAGGAAATACCAAACCTGTAAAGGTATGCACACGTACAGGTACACCAGCCATTCGAGCCGCCAGCATACAAAGCAAACCTGCTTTAGGGGTCATAGAATGCACCATTTTCGGCTTTTCTTTGCAGAATGTACGCCACAATCGCCACAAAGATTTTATATCCTTGATGGGAGAAATGTGACGTTCCATATCCACCTCTATGCACTTGACATCAGGATGCAATCTACGTACCTCTTCCCATTCTAGACCAGAAGATGACAATAACACTACTTCATACTTCTTTTGCAAATCGGGAAGCATTCCCGTCACAAAGCCCAAAGATTGGGAAACTGTGCAGGCACGAATTATTTTCTGTTTTGCCATTTTTCTATTATTAAAAAATATCTATCCTATCATTTACCAATCAAATCCAGATAAATGATATATCTGATTATTCACATCCTTCACCACACGCTAATTAATTTGTTCCCAACTACTTGTAGTGAACAGTTAGTATTTTTTCACGCTTCACACCCTTCACTTATCGAATTACGGCATCACGGAGACGCTTACCCAGCCTCTTTCATTAGTAACCGTTTTAGGGATAAATAACCACTTGGCAAAGTCTAATTGTTTCTCTAATCAATAGCCGACTGTTGTCGGCTGCTTGGTCAACTACTGTCAGCCGTCCAGCCGACTCCAGTCGGCAAAGTGGACAACTATAGTCGTCTACTTATATATCAAGACATTCAATCAAATAAAATATAGTCAGTCGACAGCTTTGTAGTATGAAAATAAAAGTCCGTGAGCCCGTGAAGGTGTGAAGGATAGATATTTTCTCCATTTCTTCACAGAATATATCTGTTAAACAGATAATTATCTCCTCGTGAAGGAAGTGAAAGAGCAGAATTCAACTTTATTACACCTTTAGCTAGTTCCGATTTGATAACAGATTCTTTACTTTAAACATCAACACAAAAAGCCACCCCAAATGATATTTCACCATACGAAAGCGAAAGCGACCTTTATTCGAAAAAGCATTTAAATCCAAATAAGGTATGATAGCTTCAGAACCTTTAAATGTATTATTGTACCGACGCAATTTTGCAAAACTATCAGTTACTAAATTTATTCGAGCAAGATATTGAAATGCCAGCACAGTTCTCTCCAGTTCTTTAGCATCCTTTTTTGTACCAAAGAACTCAGTCAAGTGTTCAGCTATACCTATCATCTGCTCCACCTGCCTAATACCATACCCTGAAGTCATTGCATTTATATTGGTTCGATTATAGTGATAACATGAACCATGAATTTGTGCCAATTTGTCTCCGTAATAAAATAGGCGAGCCAACAAACCATTATCTTCCCACATATTCAACCCTACCCATGGCAATATATCATGCTCCGTATAAAGCGAACGTTTCACCAATTTGTTGTGACAGAACATACCAAGTGCAGCTTTATACCAATTCTTTATAACATCCTTGCAATGTTCGGGTAGTAATCCCACTTTTTGCAAATGGGAACCATCATAACATTCATGTATCTCGTCACATACCACAATATCCGCCCCTTTCTCTACAGCAGTATCATATAATCGTTCGTATAAATCCAAATCCACCCAATCATCCCCATCACAATGAATTATATATTGTCCTGTAGCCTCAATTATCCCCTGCCGTCTAACGGCGGCTTGGCCGCCGTTAGACGGCATCCTTATAATTCGCGTCAGCGAATTTCGCGCCGGATATTTTTTGAGGGTCTCTTTTATAATTTCTACTGAATTATCCGAACCACAATCATCAACGAACAAAATTTCCAAACTGTCCAACGTTTGTTCAAACAGCGAAACTGCACACTTTTCTATATATGCGGCGACATTATATACAGGCACTATCACCGTTATTTTAGGAGACTTCATATTATCTTTTAATTCTTGCTATCAAAGGCACAACTGCTGAATAAAAAAATTTATCTAAAAACAAACTCATACGAGATGCCGCTATAAAGCCGATTTTAGGATAAAGCATTTGAAAGAGATAATAATTGAAATGACGCTTTGATGCAAAACGCAATTGCTTATTGCCATTCACCGCTTCATCCAAAGCACGCTCTTCACAATCAACCGAAACAGAAATTGCACTCATATATTTTCGTCCTTGTTCACGATTCACAAGGACTACATTTACTCCATCTTTCCGCAACGAATTATCCATCTTCTCCAATCTTCCAATTCCCCAAAAATCACCCAAAGTAATGTCTCCTACACGATTTTTATCAGCATATCGGCACTGATAACATGACGGACGATAATACAATCCTTTCAGAAAACCCATATAATACCAACAATCTTTTATTGCTATTGACTTGCTATTTATTTTCATCCCCACGTGTCCCCCTCCTGCTCCTCTAAAACTCAAATCAAAAACCTCCTGCTCCCCTTTTTCTTTGACATAATCGTCCAAAGATTTCAAAGATGGAACGCCATGACAAATAATATCTACAAGAAGCAAATGAGTTGTATCAAGACCAACCACTGCATTTCGAACAGCATCTACCTGACATGGAGTACCCACAAACAAAACGTTCTTACCTGCCTTTAAATCATTTTTCAACGATTTGAATAGTGTGGCATCAATTGTACTTTGCACATATTTTGAACATTTGCTATCTTCCAAACGACGCAAATTATCAATGCGGACATGATGCACCACTAAAGGATTATAATCCAGCACAGAGGCATAGACCACGCCGTGTTCTTGTTCTATTATATATTTACCTAAAGTGAATGCTACTCCTCCTGATGTACATTGCCAATGAATATTATAATCTTTATTCCATGCAGCATAAGTACAAATAGGGGAAACCTTTTCTTGTGATTTATTTTGAGGACATTTTGATATGCACAAACCACAATCAACACATTTCTGTATATCAATTTTAGGAAATAAATGCCCATTACAGTGCATATCAATCTGCATCGTTATAGCATGATGTGCACAAATATTTGTACACAATCCACAGCCTGTACACTTATCTTTACTACAAATTTCAATCATTATTCAACACAACTTTTCAGATAAGATAATGACTTACTACGCTCCCGTTCTATCACCGCATCCACTTTTCTCCAATTTATTTCTTCCTCAGTCAAGACTCTATCTATATCAGCCATTGAACCAACAGCGCAATTTTCCATTTCAACCAAACGCAGCAAGTTACCAATACGATTGTCTGTCAATCCGCGTAACGAAATTAAACGCTTATGAAAAATCATAGAGAACGCAGTTCCATGAAATGAACTCGTTATCACCAACTGAGCATTACTAAGTAAATGTAAAAACTCTATCGGTCCTGACGCCAACTGTTTTTCAAATGGAGCAAATACGTCATTGATATTAGAGAAACAAGGAGTAATTACAGGCAATCCCATCTTCTTTGATACAGACTTCACCATATTAATCATTTCCTTATCGGCAAACAATGTATAAAAAAATATATACCGACCATGGTTATTTCCTTTCAATGGAAGTTTATTGCACCACTCTTTTGCATCCAATAAAAAAACAGGATCAATATTAACTTGTACATCAAAATGCTGAGAAATATTTTTTATAGCCTTTTCTGTCCCCTGTTCCCTTACACTGATAGCATAAAAGTCCTTTAAAAAATCATTTATCTTTATCTGTTCCTTTTTAGAAAGTATACCACAAGGTCCCATACTGGCAGCATACGAGACTTTACGTCCTTGAACAAAAGGAAGATAATACGCCCAATCAAAATCCTCAGGACGAGGGTTCCATATCTGATCACTACCCGCTACAAATAAATCGTATTGCAGGTTTGCCCTTTGCAATTCTTCCAATGTCCGATATGTCACTTCTGTCGTGTGAAGATATTTACTAATGAACTCCTCGAATGCAGTATAACGTTTTTTGAGCTGTCTATAGAAGAACAAATGCGAAATATCTTTCAATATAGGTCCTATAGCACCTCGAAATGTAAAAACCCGCATCATGCGTTCTTGCCTTTTGGTACGAAAATTCAAGATTTCGTTACCCCCACACACTTTGTTCAAAGTTTGTTGTAAAGCAAATGCTTGCAACATCGAGCCGTGATTATGAGAAGCGTGAAAAGTTATAGTAAGTGATTTCATTCTATCTTCGTGTTTTTATGTAACAAACCAACCAACTCGGCACCAGTCCTTTCATTAATCCTTTTATGCCAGTCATATAAGGATGTTTCAAACCAAGACTTTTCTTTACCTCTATACCAAGTTTATAAGTCCTCCATCTATCTGAGAAATGTCTTCTGCCAAAAGCATCTCTGCTATTACGCATTTTATACAACGGTTCTGACAGATTATACCCTTTATGTCCGTTTTTGTAAAATTTATACCAAAGGTAATAATCTTCGGCACGCTCTACTTTTGGTTCTGCAGTGTACCTGCCTATAGCCTCAAGAATATTCCTTCTCATCATTACAGGTGCATGACAAAACGGAACTCCGTTTGCAAAATATTCTTTTGTCGGTTTAGGCAAAGATTTACCAACAAGATAATCCCCCCTTTCATCAAAATAAATCATCGGACAACTCACTAATGCATATTCCGGATGCTCATCAAGAAAACTTATTTCCTTCTCAAAACGAGTTGGAACAGACAAGTCATCTCCATCCATACGAGCTACATATTCTGTGTCGGCATAATCAAGACAATGGTTTAACGTTGCTGCCAACTTTATATTGTGTTCATTCCGTATCACAATATAATTAGGATGCGTCTCCGCCCATTTTTGTGCGACTTCCAACGTATTATCCTTTGAACCGTCATCACAAAGCACCACTTTAAATCTTTTATACGTTTGAGTCTCCAATGATTCAAGAGCCTCTATCAAAGTATCGGCACAATTGTATATGCCCATAATTACAGTTATACGAGGTGATTCACTCATTAGCTATCTTTTTAATATTTTACTAAGCTTCATTACCCATTTTTCGCCCAACAAGCCGATAAGTTTATTTTTAAGAATATGTAATTGCCAACTAAGAGTATTGTGGTCTATCCATGAGCATGAATAATGGTGAATAGAGACAGTATTTGGAGTTATAGTCGTGATACCTGTTGTAGAATCCATGGGACAAAAGTAATCAGCCGGATATATCGTTATACCAGCAACCTTCTGCAAGCGATGTTCCTCTACAAGTCCATGCTTTCGCAACAGGTCGGTGGTATAGTCTACCACTGTACCATCTTCAATTGCAAAATGCTCTTTTGCTTCATAAAAGTCAAGTAATCCACCCAACAAAGCGAGCCCTGGGTTCACCCCAAGGCCGAGCCCTGGGGCTACACCAAGAACAGAATTTCTTGGTGTAGCCCCACTTTCTTGCTGCTTCGTAGCCAGACTCTTCTCAAATCCCATGAAATTTCCAGCAGCAATTATATAATCCATATTCTTTATAACCTCTACATCTGTATCGAAATACAGTCCCCCTTCCTGATAAAGCACATGAAAGCGTGCATAATCACTTACAAAAGCATATTTCTTTGCCTCATATGCCTCTTTCACATAAGGACAACAATTAACATCAAAGTTGCTTTCGTTCCACTCCTTTATTTCATAATCAGGCAGGTATTTTTCCCACGATGCAATACATTTCTTCGCATCTTCAGGGAGCGGGTTACCGCCAAACCAACAGTAATGAATTATTTTAGGTATCATATTAAGCATAATAAATTAAGTCCATAAATAGGGTAAATGCCAAATGCAACAATACCACTTTCTGCCGTACCAATACTAACGGATGATTCTTATCAACAATGGCATAACAAGGATAAACCAACAATATCGGATACATAAACCACGATAAATACGCTATACGATTTGTGAACTGTGCATACATGCAAAGCATCCATATTCCATTACAAGTCAAATACATATATAACATTATATCATAAAGTCTATCCTCTAATCGGTACTTAAATTTCACATAGTATCCCATAACTACAGGCATAGCACTATATATTACAAAGTCTATACGAAAGCCACTTTTCCCTCCCCAATCGTCATTTGCATCCCAATTGAGATACCCTGCACCCGACTCATCCGTCATTCCGGCAAAAAGTTCCTGAAAGAAAGAGATATGTGCCACAGCCATCAATAAACAAAATAGCCATCCATAGAAATACCACTTCTTATTTTTAAATATTAAAGTCAGAACATATGCAGCTACAGGCATTTGCATTGAATGATGAAAGCCCCATGACAAAAACAAGAAAAAAATGGAAACTACGATATTATCTCTATAAGCCAACGCCACCAAAAACAAAGAAGCAGCTGCCCCCGCCTTAATACCATTCGTACCATATGAAAAGGTAGAAAAAGCAGCCAAACAAACTAAGAATACGATTAAAGTATTGGACGGAAACAACTTCCGACAAACAACAAGCATCCCTGTAAAATTAATGGCAGCCATTAGCACAAAAAAAACAGTGCCATCGGGAAAAATGCTTCCCATATATTGATACAGGTTATCAAACAATAAGTTCTCCGCTTCCCAATCAAATCCCCACCAAGTGCATCTTCCCCATCCATTGGCGTAATTAACCATATCTACAAAATATATAGAAACCGGTCGGAAGCCAATGAAAAGCACCATAAACAAGCACAGCAACGCACTGCCAGTGATACTTTCATTTACTCTTAAACTTCTTCTATATTTCACTACCGTCAATGTCAAAACGGTAACAAGCAGCAGATAAATGTATTTATATAGATATGCAGGAATCATACTCTACTTCATCAACATATAAATTTTATCCACTTCTTTCTCATTACCAAAGTCATGAGTACGAAGATATTCTACTATTTGTTCTCTCAACTTTTTGTTTTTTATAAACTCTGCCATTCCTTTTGCTGTATCTATCTCATCAAGCGGCACAATCACTCCATCTACCTCACTTGTTATTTGACTTTTCGCAGTAGGATAATCTGTTATTACTACGGGCTTATACAACATTTGAGCCTCACGCACAGTCACACTTTTTCCCTCATAGATACTGGGCTGGGCATAAATATCACAAGCCTTTATGTAAGGATATGGGTTGGTTTTCTTACCTAATAATATCATGCGATGGCGCATGTTGTATTTATCCAAAGCCTCTTGAATCTCAGTGTCGGGACCATAGCCTATGATGTACCACTTAAATTCCACACCTAACCGTTCCATCTCAGCACAAATGTGTGGAATACCCTCTATTTTTTTGGGGGGAGAAAAACGACCTATGGTGAGAATCTTCACCACACCCATTTCATTTGGCATTTCTTTCGACACATCCTCCAGTTCTGCTTGCTGACGTACAAAAAGAGGCGAAAGGATATTCTCTATCAACACAATTTTATCCTTCAATTCTGGAAATGTCTGCAAAAATGTTTTTGTACATTCGTCACTAATTGAAGCGACATAATCAAAAGCATTCCATATGGGTAGCTCCAAATCGTGGTTCACATGGATGGTGGAATAGTCTGTGTGTATCCAGCATATTTTCTTTTTAGCCTTTACTTTATTCAGAACAATGTTATGAGGCTGTAGAAAACTTAACGCAAGGTCATATTCACCTAAATATTCCAAAGATGGTAAAGTGCCTTCAACAGCATTTGCAACATATTGGAATATACTGGAATCATGCTTTCGCTCCTCATCAGTCAAGGTTTTAAGATACCGTTTATGCTTAAACTTTGCCCACATACGACGTAACACTATTCCTATATGTCCCTCTTTCACAATGTCCTTTATAGAACGTTCAATACAGGTATACTTCGGTACTTCAGGCAACAGATTTACATAATTCGGAATCAGCGACATAAATTCTCCCGTATGCTGATTTACAAACAAATCTATATCAACTTTTTTCAGATCAAGAGCAGATAGTAATCCCAACAGAGCACGCTCAGCTCCGCCAATTTCCAAATAATGGATATTGATAAACAGACGTTTCTTCATTCTATTTTTTCTTATGTACAGTATAACCTATGATATACTGCGACAGTGGCAATTTTGAAATTATATAGCAGCTAACAAATGAACCTATACATGTCAACACAACCACAGCAAAGGTCTGTATATAATAATTATCAAAGCCTTGTATTACCGACCACTCATACAACAATGTACGCATCACAAATATGTGGATAAGATATATACCAAAACTTAAATTGCTTACCATAGTTATGCCTCCCAACAAAGTCTTTCCCATCTCTATCTTCTCAAATATGCTTTTAATCAAAGCAAACCATCCTGCCGTCATTATAGCAACAGGGGCCGACAAATACCAAAATGCAGAATAAAAGTCGAGTTCCCACCCAAGTACTTTATTAAGTACTGGCAGAGGTAGCATCAACAAGGCTAAAGACAGTAACCATCTAAGCGATAAGGCATATCTACTCATATAATGACCAAGTAAAAAATATCCGGCATAACCTGAAAAATAATATAATAATCCTGTATTACTTGTATTTATTTTTAACACAAGTCCAATATAGGGATAAAGCAGTGTAACAAGCCACAAAGCCAAGTATATTTCAATCTCATGTTTTGATGCATTCCTCAACCAAGGAGAGACAACCGGCACGAGTAAATACAAACCTGCAAGTGTGTACATAAACCACAGAATTCCATGTCCCTGTGCAGTAAAAGGAATCGAGAACAAGTCCGTCACTCCCTCCTTAACAGATAATTCACTACTATTCAACATTATATAAAATATTGAAAAACAAATAGTAGGACCTACTATTTTACCTATACGTTTTTTTATATATGAGTTAGCAGTTACACCCTCCTTACATGGTAGCAACAAAGCTCCACTAACCATAAAGAATAAAGGAACACAAGGAGACGTTAGATAACTACTTAAAACAAGGAATGAACCATGTGCCAATGCTCCTTTCCCCGGCAAGGGGGCATGCATTGTTATAACCATAACGCAAGCTACAATACGAATTATATCAAGATATATTGTGCGTTGTTTTCCCATTATTTTCTTATCTTATTCAGCATCTTAACCATAGTACCCTTCCAATTAATTAGGGTTACATTTTTAAAGTAAAACACCCTCTCATTAATAATCTCGCGCAAGCTTCATAAGTCTTGTTACAATGGGATTAGACAGAAAATTAATCACATAAGATAGTCCTATGCTGATTATAATGTCAGTTATAAGAATAAGTATAGGATATTGAGCCATAAACGCCCATTTGAAAAAGAAAGCATGTATAAACCAAATGTTCATGGAGTGTACTCCAAGGAATACAAATATCTTCTCTGAGTATCTACTTAACCTGATATTGGCTATCAGCAGCACCAATACCGCACAATATACAGGATAAGCCGGAATGCCCTTCCATGAGCTATATGCAAACATTAGGATTACAACAACTGTACAAATAGCTGTAACAATCTTTTCATGCATTATAAACTTACAGTTCCATGACGAATGTTTTGCAGCTGATGCACCAAGCATCATTGGCAAATAAAACTCGGATGTCCTACACAATATTAATAACCAAGGGTGTTCTGCTATTCTATCGTACGCCATGCCATAAACCTTTGCCATGCCATAGTAATACAATAATCCGAAAATAAGAAAAACAATTTCATACTTCTCAAACCACTTGAAAATTCGATCTATTAAGAGACTTGTCAACACAAAAGGAGCTATATACCAACCTACAATGTTGTAAGTAGGATTATAGGCAGTAAGATTGGCAATCAACATTGAGATATCAGTCAACTTATCCACAACAGTATGTGGTCTTGCTATGCACGTTGCAAGTAATGTGGCTATCCAGAATGGCACATAGAGACGTATTATTCTTGCCAAGGAATATTGCCATTTGATAGCTGACAACCCGTCTTTCTTTGCTTTGAGGTATGAAAAGAACATTCCATATCCGCTCACCACCATAAATATACCTACAGGATTACAAGCATCATGTAGCCATGACGCCAATGGCCTTCCACTTATCCACACAAATGAGATGTATCGTGAATAATCAGAAGATTCAAAAGCGTGTAACCATATCATCATAAGGATCGCTACTCCCTTGATGACATTTGTTCTGTCTTTATTGAATGCAAGTAATTGCATGATAACTCTATTGTTTTATAAGTAATAAAACTGCTTTATTTCTACACAACTCGATTACAGCACATGCGAGATAGATGACAGGTGGTGCAACCAACAGGAAGGTAACATAGCTGTATCCACTATATGCTTTTGTATGCAGAATATCATCAAAGATGTAGTGAAATATCAAAGGATTCAGATGTATGACATATACTGCAAGACAAGGCTTAGCAAGTTGGTTTATCATATTGTTTGAAAACGACAATTCACGAAAGTACATGAATAGACCTACGGCTCCCACGAAAGTGAAGAAGGTATCATAACTAATGAGTGCATCAAAGTCGAACCCCAAAAGTTTAGAATAGCATATCTGGAAAGCAGCCATGATAGACATGCATACTATGTATAAACCAAGATACTTGTATTTGCTGAGTTCAAATCTATTATGCAACCGAATATATCTTCCCATAAGGTAGAGGAACACAAAGTTCACCAAGCCATAACCAGAATCAAGAGTTATTGTCTTAAAGTTGAGAATAACAGCAAAAGTGGGTAGAATGCAGAAGAGCACAATGCTCGTTATCAATAGTTTCTTGTACATTTCCTTATCCAGTACCTCCACAAGCTTGTTCAAGAAGGGACTAATCAAACATAACGCAAAATAGACCGTAATGAACCAGTACTGCTTTGTAACAACAGGCACAAGCTGCATCCAATCTTTCGATATGGATAATGCATGAATTCCTAAACCAAGAGCCAGAACAAGGAACACAACACAATATAACGTCACCATACAGTTTAGCGACCAAAGTTTCTTGGTGTTTAGTTTAATACCAAAATAACCGGAAATTAAAACAAATATATTTACAGCAACCGTACAGAAAGGGGTGAAAATCTGCTTTATGTACCACGAACTATCTCCTACCGTATCATATCCATGAATCATAATGATGTGTCCACAAATTATCAAAAGCATGCATACAAGTCGCAAGAGTTCAAAATTCGAGGATCTGAAGACTTTCTTGCTTCCTGATTTACCCCCCCTATAGCATTTATTAACATTTAATTATCAACTATTTACAACACACTATAAACTTCACTCATTGTTTTCTCGATATCAAAACTCTTGGCACGCTCCAATGATAGCTCCTTATACTCTTCCGTTTTATTATCAATCAGCATCTGCCTCATGCCTTCATACAGGCCATCGGTGGAGTTATCAACTATCCCCCCCCACTTTCCACCTTCGAGAATCTCTTCAGGCCCCGCACATCGGGTGCTGATGACAGGAAGCCCCACACACATTGCTTCGGCTATAACAAGGCTGTAGCCTTCTGTTCGGCTTGAGCACACAAAGCAATCACATTGACTCATATACATGTAAGGATTCGCCTGAAACCCTAAGAATCTCACATATTCTTGAACTTCAAGTTCTAAGCTATAAGCTACAAACTTCCCGCGATCAGCACCTTCACCAACTATCCAAAGTTCAAAATCAAAACCATCCTGTTTCAAACGAGCTGATGCTTCTATCAAACGATCAAAGCCTTTTGCTTCCGTAAGACGTCCCACTGTAATGAAACGGAACTTGCTATCTTTAGAGTCTCGCTTTTCCGAACCGGCTCTTTCTCGAATTAATTTCTTATCTATCGGATTATAGATACATCGCGTACGATCATCAAGTCCATAGATTTCAATAAAATGATTCTTCGATGAGTTAGAGACAACCGCAATCCTATCATACTGCGAATACGCTTTCTTTTCCTCTTCAAGATTCTTGTATATTCCAGTATCCACCGGCCATGGAAATTCTTTCAAATCACAATGTATCCATGCTACTTTGCGCCTATAGGAATATTGTAACAACTTTGTAACCAAGCCTTCTATAAATGCCACCTCCGTGTCAAATCCCTTTGGAATAAAGAGTTTATACACCCACTTTAATGGTAGCCAAAAATAGACCAAATGATACAGTAGGCTACACCACAGACGAAAAAGGAGTGATTTTCCTGTAGAATCAGGTATCACATATTTATAGTTACAAGTACGTTTGATGGCATCGTTGTACTTACCTACATCAACTAACGAACATACCGTCACATCATATTTGTTGTAATCAAACTTCTGTACCAAAGTATTCAGCACCATCTCAGCGCCACCTCCAGAGAGAGATTCGATTACAAAAAGAACTTTCTTTTTCATCTATGTAATCTTAATAATGTCGTACTGATGCTTGCGAAGAATTTTCTTCAGGAGTGCTATGATACGCCATTCAATCTTGTATTTCCAAGAGATCGTATTATTGGCATAAGTATTATACTCTTCGCGCCATGAGCCTACAGCCAAATGAACGCAATATGACTCAGGATCACCAGCCATTCCATCAAAATAATTGCATGGATAGATTTCAATTCCATTCTCCAACAACTGATGCTGTGGTGCCGAGTAATTCCAATTATATCCATATTTTCTTGCATATTCGGCTTGAATGTATGGTATAATAGTTATATTCTGCTTCAATACATTTGGTACGTTTGGATTATCTGTCTTCAGAAATTGTATACTATTGTAGTATTCCAAGGCATCTCCTATAAATGGATGTCCCTTCACTGCTCCGAAACAATGTGAACCAAGATAACATACAGTATCATGTCCATTAGCAAAGTGCCAACTGTTTTCACGACCGATAAAACATTCCTTATCCAACATTGTGTCAAACGACTTATATACCTGAACATCTGTATCAAGATATATACCACCATAGTGATATACAGCATATAGCCTGATGTAGTCAGCAGCAAACGCCCATTTCTTTGCAGCCAATGCTTCTTTTAAGAAAGGGATCCCAATATCCTTAATACGATTCATATCCCAATGGATAATCTCGTAGTCGGGCATATATTGTTTCCATGAGTCAATACACTCCCTAACTTTCTGCGGATAAACTTCATTAGAGAACCAGGTAAAATGAATAATTTTGGGTATCATTATTACATATATTTACTAATTATTCCTGCATATTGTTCACACTTTCTTACATATTCAGGCATATTCTTTTGGTAATTCTCACGTATCTTTGCTTCATTATCCAATAGCCAACAAAAAGCCTTTGTAAGATCATCCCTATTTTTTAACTTCTGAACTGGAATTACATAATGTTCTATGTCCCTAAAAATATCTAGAGCAATACCGCGTGCTTTAACAGAATACCCAACAACTAAAGTTGGCACCATTGTTGAATACGCCGCGATAGATGCATGAGTTCTAGCTGCAATAAGAGAATGACATTGAGATATAATATATTTCAATTCTTCTGCATTATGATCTGATATAAGTAACACACGTTTGGTATTTCTATATTTATTGAAAATTTCACTCAATGGGTTTCTATCATCTGTATATGACCAAACAACATGAGGTATCAATGCTATATTATAGTTAGTATTTTTAAGTAAATAATCTATCAAGAAGAAATAATTATTCATAACAGCACCTTCTGATTGCTCACGTTCTATAATCATAGGACTGATATTTATACCAACAGTATTTCCTGGTATAAACCCCTCAGGTAACTTGCATTCTTTTGTTTGCAATATAAATGCTGGGTCTGGTAAACAATAGATATCACTATCTACACCAGCCTGTTTTAAAGCATTATATGAAATAGATTCTCGAGCGATTATAGCAGAATAATTTGAAAGGTCTTTAATCATACTAAGATCTGAAATATTCTCCAATATTGAACATCCCAAAAGAATTGTTTTACCACCATTTTGATTTATCTCAGTGTTTAGACAATTTAACCAAATGTTATTATTATAGGAATAATTGTCTCCTCCCGCTGAAATATAAAGGCTATCTCTATCCACAGACCTTAAAAAGTCTGTATACAAAAATTTATAATATCTATAATCAGAAGGAAAGAGTTTTTGTGAAACTAAATATTTAAAATATTTAAACTGATTTTTCTTAATTTCCGAATGAAGAGGCATAAAATGGACAATATCACCTAAACCATAAGAAATATCCTCTTTTATATTGGAGGAAGCAAAGTTTATATCGTCTACACCAGTAGAAAGCAAACCATAGATCGAACGTGTTAGTGCCTCACATCCATGATTTCCTGCCGATCCATTAGCATATACTACAATTTTTTTCATTGAAATAATGTATTTAATTGTTCTCTATATTTGTCCATTGTATAAGCCTGCAACTTTGTTTTTTGCAAAGATTGATAAGCAATACGTTTCTCAGGATAAAGAATACATTCTTTGATAGCATTACTAATTGATTCTTTATTATAATCAACCATAATGCCATATTTTCCATTATCCAAAACCTCGGTTGCACCAACTGTTTTTGTAGCAATACATGGCACTCCTAATGCCATTGCCTCAATCAGCACAAGTCCAAAACCTTCATACTTAGAAGGTAAAATTAAATAACTAGACTGCTTGACATATGGAAACGGATTCTGTTTGGCTCCCAGTAAAAATATATTCTTCAAATTATTTTCTCGAATTTTGGTTTCAAGAAATTTACGTTCGCATCCATCACCTATAATATACAAATGGCATCTCTTTACATATTCCTCTGGCAGACACGCCATAGAATCTATTAGTATTTCTACTCCCTTTTCATGATTTAGTCTTCCAACAAATACAAGATTCAAAACATCTTGATTCATTGTAATATCACATGAACATAATGATTTTTTATATATCGCATCAACATCCACAGCATTTGGGACGGAAATTGTTTTTGATAATGACAATAGTGTAGTAAATTTCTGTTTAAGCAACTCACTCACAAATATAGTTCTATCAAATCTTTGTAACATCAATCTTGTGTTACTTATCAAAGTTTCCCTATCATTCACGCCATCACATAAAAAATCTGTATGTATCCATGCATATTTACGACTTCTTGACTTCGACTTAGCTACTACATTTATTGCCCAATCCTCAGCAAAAGCGACCTCTATATCAAACTGATGACGACTAACATAATAGTTGTACAGAAAAACTTGAAATGCCCTATTATCCATAAGACGGCTGTATAAAGATAATAATACATTGTTTGATATTTTGCGACGCCAACAATCAAGTGTATTATACTTAGCTAATATCTTAATTTCTTCAATATATTCCGTATATAAATCGAAAATAGTTAATACTGTAACATCACAACGATTATTTAATGCTCTAAGCACATCTAAAAGAACATGAGTAAGCCCCCCCTCTAATACATAATTTACAACAATTAGCACTTTAGTTCGACCCATACCTATCAAATTATATTAATCAAATTATTAACAAATTATAAATATCATTGCCAATAAAATCACCTGCTACTACTATAACTACTATATCTTAAATAAAGGATATTGTGTTAGCAAGTAAAATAAAGATATTGTGCTCATAGCAACTTCTAAGATAAGGTTACCATATTCTTTACTGATTTTCACAAATTACCATTATCTCCTAAAATAGTTTATCAAGGATTTTTCATATGCATTCATACCCCAAAACCACATTATAATAACATATATAATAGCATATAAAAAAGCATTAATAAACAAGTACAACCATGTATTCACTACCATAAAGCTACATACATAATAAGATATTACAAGTATAACACATGTGCAGATAATCAATTTCCCTATCTCCTTCCAAAATTTGAAAATATCAATTCGCATTTTTACCTTGTAGAACCAATTAAGAATGAAGAACTGACCTAAAATAAAAGTACCTCCAGTTACTGCCGCACACCCCAAGCCACCATATATTCTTGCCATGGGAATAGAAATACAAACATTAAGTATAGCAATACCAAACAAAACCAACGAACGAAACTTATGAAGATTTCTAGCATACATCATTTGAAGGCCTAAATTCTGTATTAAAGGAATTGTAAAAGGTATCAACACAAATAAAGCTATATAATATGACTCCTCATAATCTAAACCTGCCCACAATACTATGAACCGCTTCCCTAACAGAATAAAACCTGTAAGAACAAAGGCCAAAATAAGATATTGTAAACGCCCCACTTTAGTAAATAAGTCTGAAAATTCTGTATCTGAGACATGATTAACATCCATAGTAGTAAGACGAGGAAGGAACATTCCTGTTATCGCAGTTGAAAATTGCATATAATATGAGACAAAATTAGCACCGATATTGTATACTGCCACTACAACTGTTCCGGCTACTGCTCCAAGAATAAACTGATCTGTACCCCAATATACTTTATCCACGATAAGTGCAAAAAGGACATAGAATGAAAAACCAAATAATTCCCTAAGAAAACTTCGTTCAAATTTCACATGTTTAATTCTTACCTTTAATATACCGAATACATAATAAACAACAACTACTACATTAATAAGATTCAACATTGTAGAGGCTATTGTAATGCCAACAGATTTAGAACCAAGAAACAATAAAGGAAGCATAATAAGAGGGTTAATTACTATATTTATAATACCAACCGCCTTAGTAAACACAAAACGTTCATAAGCCATCATTACAGCATAAAAAACACTAGAGATCATACTCATAGCCACATTGAACGTCATTAAAATCATCAACTTTTGTAATTTACTAAATTCTTCTTCTGTAAGAGACTGGCTAAACAATCCATGAATATTAAAAACGAGCAATGTTCCTACCAACAATATTACCAAACTAAGAAATCCAAAGATCTTCAAAAAAAGAGTCATCACTCCATACTCCATTTCTTTGTTTTCTTCTGCCTTATATTTAGTTATATAACGTACCATTGCTGAACCTAATCCGAGATTCAATAAACCTAAATATCCTACAACTGATTGTGATAATGATATCAATCCATACTCACCTTGCCCCAACATCCGAAGCATAATAGGAGTATATACTATTGAGATCATAGTACCAAGAAAGATGGTCAAATATGACAAAATTGCCCCCGATTTTATTTGATTAATCGCCATTGTTTAACAAATTACATACCAACTATTTTTTTCAGAATTTTCTTCTCCAAAATAGGCCATAGCACATTCCATAATTTTAATCGGAGCTGATCGATTATTATTGCCACAAAAAACAAAACAAACATATACACAAAAGCCATTGTCCAAAATGTTATAGTTGTATTGTTTAAATGTAGCTTAATAAAAAAATCCTTATATATATAAAGTGTATTAGGATTAGTATGTATAAGAAATACTGCAAAACAACTAACTCCACACCAATTCACAAATTTACTTTTAATTTCAATTTTAGAGAACAATAATAGAAAACTTACAGCAACAAGAAGAGTTGTAGGTGAGATGTAATTTAAAAATATTAATCCCAATGTTACTGTATGAAACCCCAAATATGACGGAAGTATATACAAAGTTGACACAAAGATTATAGATCCAACAATCAATAATATATAAGTAATCTTACTGTAGTAGAAAAATCTGGAACCATAAATTTTTAAATATCTTGCAAACAGATATAACCCCATAAATGATAACGGATTATACCCACCCAAAATATAACGAGTTGCAGAAGGAAATATCCAACCATAAATAAATTGGAATATATAAAAGCCTACCAATACTGTACACAATGTCTTTTTTGAAGAATGCTCTACCAGACTATTTAAAGCAGGCGACATTATATAAAGAACAAGATAGGCCTTTATAAACCAATTAAGTTCTGTTGCTATAATACAACCAAGTATACCATTTACAGAAAGATGTGAAATCCCAATAAGACATGTAACAACATAAATCCCAATAAGCCAAAAAAAACACTGAAAAAGGAAATTACATATCCCCTTTGCTCTAGGCTTTATGCCAAACCAACCAGATATAAGTACAAATATGTCGACACATGCTATGCTTAGTGACCAAAACAATAATCTTGGTATAACATCCTTAGGACTTGTCACACATTCTTCCGCCGTAGGTTCTCCCAATGAAAAAAAATCAGCATGAACAAGTAAAACCATAAACATGGCCACTATACGCAAAAGTTCAAAATTAGATAATCTTTCTTTTTCTATCATATATAAAATGGTTCATTGTGCCAAAGTTTATTCCTCAGCCTCTCAAATATTGCCTTATTATTGCTTATCCAACTCCTCAAACCTCGAATTCTTCGACTTAAACTCCGGTACCGTCCGTTTCATCAACTTCACCGTCTCCCAAATCTTCACTGAACGAGATAGTTTCTCAAATTCATCGTATGTTCCTACAATATCTTCATACTCATATCTCCGAACCTTAGCTATCTTAATCTTCTTATGATGAGTAGGAATCGTATTCTCTTCATTACTCAACACTTCCTCATACAATTTCTCTCCCGGACGAAGACCTGTAAATTGAATCTCAATATCCTCTCCCGGCTTATATCCTGCCAATTCTATCATACGAGTAGCCAAATCCACAATCTTTACTGGTTTACCCATCTCGAATACAAAGATTTCATTTCCTTCCCCCATAGTAGCGGCCTCCATCACCAAGCGACACGCCTCGGGGATAGTCATGAAATAGCGTATGATATCAGGATGTGTCACGGTGACAGGACCGCCATTTTCTATTTGTTCCTTGAAACGGGGAATCACCGAACCATTACTACCTAGGACATTGCCGAAACGGGTGGTGATAAATTTGGTTTTACCCTCTATTTTACCTTCTTTAATGGCATAACTCAAACTCTGCACATAGATTTCCGCCAACCGTTTGGAGCATCCCATCACATTG
>OLIT01000852.1_pt1 | contig 29230 bp, 35 predicted proteins | sample 1601341 | NCBI WGS metagenome assembly OLIT01 (sample SAMEA2452121, study PRJEB22498) | human gut metagenome | biome: human feces; feature: human gut; material: feces | place: Australia | collected 2012
ATTTACAAAGAGGGACAAACAAAAAATGTACCCCGGACACACTATCGGGGCACATTTCTCAGAAAAAGAATAAATATTATTCTTTTTTAATAGAACGATCTTACATTAAAAGCAATGCAGTCCATACAACGGCAGCTGCCATCCGAGAGCTGACAAATTGATAATCACGATGACCAGTCCCAATACCCATAGGATAAACAGAGACCATTTCAAGCCGGTCCCCATCGGTGACCAATGAAACAACTGACGCATTATAGTGTACAGAAAAGCTCCTAATGGAATGGCAATGAGTGCAATTCCTGAAATGGTGCCAAGCAATGTCATCACAGGAGATATGGTAGCTATGGGCGTCCAGTCAATAGCCGGAAGCATTTCATAAAGCAGAGCTCCACCGCCAACAAGCGCAGCAATCACCGCAAACACAAGAGCTACTATCACCACAGCGAGCACGAACAATACCGGACAGCAAATGATGACAAGAGCTACCAGGAATATCTTAAGAATGATAGCGGCGATCGTGACAAATACATCTCCTACTTTTTGCAGAAAGGTACGCGGTTTATCCGAGTTCACAAAGTTATTGACCCCGTCGGCCACCCGTTCAAATCCGTCCGTCACCGTTTTGCCTATATTTTCTATGGTTACCGCTTCGCCACGCATACTCAGCTTCTCTGCTGCCGTACGTGCTTCGGGAATGATAATCCATCCTATAATATAAAGGATAATCATCGGGCAATAGGGAACAAACAATAATACGATCATCAGGATACGCACCAACGTGATATCCCAGTCAAAATAAGCTGCCAGCCCGGAAGCTACTCCCCCAAGCAACTTATTATCCGGATCACGGAACAGGCGACGGGCTGTAGTGGTCCGTGTATATCCCTGACCGGAAGAAGCTGTCTGTTCCTTCTTATGCGGTTCGGATTCGTCGTCAGATACACCAAAATCTTCCGGTTTGCCTACCCGGGCAATTATTTCTTCCACATCGGCAATGGTAATGACTTGCTTCCCTGCGGACACTTTCTCGGCAAACAGCTCGGCAATACGAATCTCGATATCATTCACAATCTCTTCCGCCCCCTCCTGTTTGCGAAAAAAATGTTTCAGGTTGGACAGATAATCGTCCAGCAAACGATAGGCATCATCATCTATATGATAGACAGTTCCTCCCAAATTTACAGTCAATGTTTTTTTCATTATTATTTCTTCTTTATCGAATTATCTACTAGCAATATGATTCACGGTTTCGTTCAGTTCCTTCCAGGATATCTCAAGCTCGCCTAAAAAAGCCTCTCCTTTTTCTGTGAGCTTATAGTACTTGCGAGGAGGTCCCTGCGTGGATTCTACCCATTCATAACTCAACAAATCGTCATTCTTCAAACGTGTCAGCAATGGATATAAGGTACCCTCCACCACAATCAGCTGCGCCTCTTTCAACTTCTGAATAATGTCAGAAGCATAGGCCGGCTCTTTGTGAAGTAAAAGCATGATACAATACTCTAACATGCCTTTTCTCATCTGAGATTTCACACTTTCTATATGTTTCATATATTGCTTGAAATTATTATATTTGTAAACGATTGATAATTACAGGGACAAACATACGAATAAAATACAGTACCTTGTATTACATAGAACTATAATATAACCAATATTAACAAGATATGAAAGCAATACTATTAGTAAGAGTATCGACAGATAGACAGGAATTTGATGCACAGGAACAAATCATCTATAATCAAGCCGTCAAAGATGGTTATAACGACTGTGACATTATACCAATTAGAGAAAAAGAATCTGCCATAAAACTAACAGAAGAAGAAAGAAAAGGATTGGTTAGAATGAAAGAAGCGATTGAATCAGACAAAGAAATTAACTGTGTATATGCATGGGAAATTTCAAGAATTGCAAGAAAAAAGAAAGTTCTATTTTCAGTTTTAGACTATCTAATAACACGCAAAATTCAATTGAAAATAAAAGAACCACTTATCACATTATTAAACAGTGATGGTTCAATAAACGAGGCAAGTGAAACGACATTCACACTCTTTTCCCAAATGGCGGAATCAGAAATGAGAAATAAAACCGCTAGATTTAGAAGAAGTAAAAATGCATCAAAATCTAAAGGTAAATATATCGGTGGCTTCTACCCGTTCGGATATTATGTTGATGAAGATGGCTATTTTCAAGTTAAAGAAGATGAAGCAGAAGAAGTTAGATTTATATTCAATTCTTATGTCACTGCAAAACACAGCGTAAAAACAATCACAGCACAAGCAAGATTAAAAGGAATGAAAATCAATAAAAGTTATCAAGTACGCAATATATTGACAAATAAATCTTATGCAGGTTTAAATGATGGAATGCAATATCCTCAAATTATCTCAAAAGAAATGTTTCAATTAAGTCGTGAAATTGCAAAGAAGAATAACACTAACATTGATTTAAAGACTAAACATTTTTATTTATGTGCAGGTCTGATTAAATGTCATTTGTGTGGTTATCGTTATTCGGGGATATTGGGAACACATCAATATACGTGTCGTGGTAAATTATCGCCCGACACATATAATTTACCACATAAATGTAGTGCACCGTCTATCAGTATAAATCTACTTGATGCAATAGTATGGGAATACACAAAGAAAGTAGAATCATTCAATCCGTCTACTTTAATCAGCGAAGTTGCAAAAATAGAAAGTGAGATTGAAGAACTAAACAAACAGATTGGAAATTGTAACCATTTATTAGAATTAAACGAGAAAGATAGAAATAAAAATAACAAAATGTACAAATTAGATGCAATCAGTGATGATGAATATGAAGTAGAAAATAAAAAAATAAAAGCAGATAGAAAGAATATTGAAAATGACATTAAAACTATAAATGAGAAAATAAAAGGTCTAAATGATTTAAAAGCATATCGCACGTCATACGAAACAGTAAAAGGAAATCTTGATACTATTACGGATTTATCAACAAGACGGGAAATTATCAGAAACAACATTGAATATATCAAGATATACAATGCAGATATGAGCCAACACAAAATTATCAGAATTAAATGCAAACGTTATGATTATGAATCTTTCTTTATTGCGAGCGCAACAAGTCATAAAACGTATGCAAAACAATACAACCATCATACAAAATTTAATGAAGAAACTAAAATGATTGATGTATATGTTAATGATGAATATAAATGTTCATACACATGGTATCAAGCAATGCAAGAAAATGCACAATATTCAAGAACATTGATATTCAACAAAGAACTACATTATAAAGACAATTACAATCCAGTCAAAGCAAAAGAACAAAGAGAAAAAAATAGAGAAAAGAGAAATGCAAGAGCAAGAGAACTATATAGAATTAAGCGAGAACAGCTCAAATTAAATCAACCAACAGACAAGCCCGAATAAATTTCGGGCTATTTTATGTTATATAATGAAATATTTTTATCTTTGTGCCATGGCGGGGAGAAATCCGCCATTACGTTAGACGTTTAACAAAGTGGATAGATAAAACTGACAATTTTAAACTATTTGAACCACAGACTGTTAAGCGTCCGTGCTCATTGTATATACTTGATGTATGCGATATGGGTGCGGACTTGCTTACAATGTGGTTCGTGGTATTGTCAGTGCCTATCTATCCGTGTCAGCATAGTTTCCGCACCTTCTTTTTTTTTTCGGTTCGGTTCTGGGCTGATAATACATCAAAGATATATGAATAGAAAAGCGGCACGACACATCGCACAATCAATTCAAAGATTGCCTTATTTAGAATGTCTAAATGAATTGCAATCAATAGCGTTAATTTATGATTTTGACGTTGATTTTGATTATGTATATTTCAATGACATTGAAATTCCTATTGCTGCAATATTCGGATTTGAAATAAAAGACAATTTTCTATTCATCCTCACAAAGAAACAACAATTATATTATATCAATCTTACAACCAAATTATGTGATATGATTTTGTTGAATCAATCCATGTATGATATAATAATAACGAAATTGAAATTATTGTTTAATTCAAAATTATAGACTTATGAAGAAAATTAATTTATTCGTATTGCTTGCAATGCTGTTTAGTGTTACATTATTTACTGCTTGTAGTAGTGATGAGGATGAAACAAAAGACGGTGATGAGCTTGTTGAAGGACTTGAAAAAATAACAGTCAATAATGAACAATGGTATGTAGAAAATGATGAAGGATATTATCATCATAGTAGTAGTTTAGGAGAATGTTATACTTATATCAAGGAGACACAAGATATTGGCGACCTTGGATATTATTTCTCACTTACTGCACCTGACAAAGAAGATTTAGTAAAAGGCTTCTCATTCTCTGATTATTATTCAAATGTAGGTTTTAATAAGCCTGTGCAACTACGTGCTAAAACAATGTTGACTGGCAATTTTGAATATGCGTATGTTGATGGTTCGGCTAAAATTATTGAAGCAACAACAACGTATTTTGTTGTAGAATTTAATAATTTCAAAATATACAATTCAAATATTCAAGAAGAATCATACAACCACAAAAAGCAATATATTATTAGTGGTAAAATGAAATTTCAATTTCAATAAATCCTTTTTCTTATCAATTTTTAATGTGTAAAAGAGACACGGCACAAACTTCTGTTAAACACACAAGGTAACAATTTGTATTGCAATATCTCAAAAATGAAAAAGACGTCCTAAATTGTATTACACACAAACGCAAAATTTGCCCTGCTATTTTTCCCGTAGCAGGGCTTTCTTTATTACTTCTTCTGTTTCATTTCACGATGCAATCTATTATGACATTCAACACATAGCGACATTAAATTTGAATAGTCATAAGCCAAATCTAACAGTTCAATTTCATTGGTAGCACGCATAAATGATTTAGAATGATGAACGTGTTCGGCAGGCGTAATTCTGTTATCTTTCAAACATTCTTCGCATAATGGTTGCTGCTGCAATTTTGCAATCCGTAATGCTTTCCATTTTGCGGAATTATATATTTTTTGACGTGCTTTTCGTTTTTCGTCATTCGTGTATTTACGGGCTTTTTTAGGCGGTTTGTTTAGAAAAGGCATAGTTGTAGTTGTATTTTTTAGATAATTCAATAGGGAGCAAATATACGTCCTTTTGAACCTTGTTTATTTCTTCTTCATCATCTCTATATGTCACTTCATTCATTTCAATTTGTTTGATTGCAATTTTATCCATGTTGATTTTATCAAGATTCCAAACACAAATAACTCTATCAGCAGGATATATTGCAATGTAAATTGAAATGTGGTTTTTACAATCTTCTTTCAAATGGTTGTATTTTGATACTTCTAAAAAGCAATCATTGAAAGCATTAACCATTACATTTCTATTTTTCACTTCAATGTGTAGTTTATGTATGTTATTGTTTGTTGTTGCTGTTGCAGTTAAATCCGTATTTGCCGAAATTGGAAGCATTGTATATTCAATATCAGTGAATAATGTATTTAGAAAATCAACAATCATTTTTCTATCAATCATTTCTTGAAAATCAATCTGTTTTTGATTATTTCTTTTTCTTCTCATAGTACACAATTTTTATAATAAGTATTATTGATTGTATTTTCTACAACAACTTTCGCAATATTATATTGTGTAATGGTAGAATGAAATTGAAATAGCAATATAGCTATTAATAGTAAAATTAAGTCTCTCATTTTAATTAGATTTAGATTCATTATTATTTTTGTTTTATACTAATAAATATCAGTAAAAGTAGAAAAAGTGCAACTATTCGCTAATAATTGCACTTTTTTAATAACAAAAATAAATCATTTAAATCATTAATTTATTAATCCGTTCCGCTTCACAGCGTACTAATAATAATATGAGTAGACTAACTTTAACAAGTTGTATATAAATAGTATTTAATTTTCAATTATTGTCAATAGTTGGTATAAAAAAAGCATGTAAATTGAATTACATGCTTATCAAGTTTTTGTGTACATTGTTATGATTTTAAAGATTTGAAAAATCAATGCTTATATAAAATTTCGATTCTCCGAGTTCGTCTGCTTCTGATTGAATCGCTTCTGTTTTATACTTTTCTTTAAAATATTCATCACAATCTTTTGCAATCAAATACGGTAAACGACTTTTGAAAAATTCAATCCTTGCGGAATATTCATCAACATCAAATTCAATTTCTACAAAATCTTCATTTTCTTCATCTATGTAAGTTTCCATGTGTTGGGCACATTCAAAATTAGATGTTACTTCATTAATTAACTCGTCAATCAACTGTTCTTTTTCTTCTTTTTTCATATTATTCTTATTAAAATTAGTACTAAATATATCTTTAAATCTTACAACTCAAATGTACATTTTTTAATTTTAAAAACCAACTTTCCACATTAAAAAAATTGTCTATAATCAAATTTTTGTTTTTTATTTCTGTTCTTATTTTCTTCTTCAACTTCTAACATTGTCATTGCATCTTCATATTTCAATAACCTTGTTTTCAATTCTCTATTCTCATTGGTTAATCGTTCTATTAGTGCATCCTTTTCCTGCATCTTTTTTCTTATCTCAACAGTTTTTTTTAGCTGTTCAACTTTTCGCTGTTGTACTGTTGCCCGTGTTAGATTTTCCTGCTGGCTAATCCATTGTAGATTAGATACTCTATTATCCGTTTTAATCTCGTTCACGTGGTCTACAACAGGAAAATCATCTTTTAAAAATGTCGGATAGCCCAACCATGTGAGCGCAACCGCTCTATGAACGTTCATTGTATCACTACCATAAGAACGAATGTCGGATAGATAGAAATAGTTGTAACCTGTATGCTTATTGTTATACTGTCTCACTATTCGGTTATACTTCATTGAATAGACACGTCCGAAATTGGAAACAGCGAAATCAAAGTTAGTTTGTTTGCTTTCATCAATTAGATATTTCCATTTTTCGTTGTGTTCTGATAGTTGCTTTAGTTTGTCATTGTCAATCATTGTTGGTTGGTTGTTGAAAAAATGGCGTTAGCCTTATTAATGAAACTTTCAACATACTGTTCACAATACAATTGTCTTTCTTCAATACTGTTGAAAGAATTTAGTTTTTTACAAACGTCTGCAATCACATCAAGATTCAAGTTATAACAACAGCAACCAACATTATAATCTTGATGTTTTGATATTAGTTTCAACATTACTAATTGGTTAATTGCTTTTCTAATTGTGTTGATGGACATTTTCAATTGGGATTCCAAACATTTTAAAGATAAACAATTCCTGTTGTTGTTACATAGATATATTATCTCATTGAAAACAACAAATTCATTAGCTGTTAGTAAACTTATCATATTGATATTGCACATTACGTACTCTTTATTAAAATCTTCTTTCATATTATTCTATTTAATTATGTTATTAACTTGCATAACTGTATTGGTTAGCGTAGCACTCCTTAACGAAATCAATTTCTTTCTTTGAGAACTGATAGTCTTTTAAAGTTTTGATTGCATCCTCTTTTGAAATTGTTTTCATATTATCAAATAGGTAATTGAGGATAGCTTTCTTTTCATCATCACTTAACATCTTGCTTTCAATCTTCTGTTGAATGATTGTCTTTTTATCTTCTTCTTTCATCATATCATTATTATTAATAGTTTCATTGGATTTATTTTCAATTGGAGTAATAGCGTCAGCACTATTTAAACGCTCTGTATTGAAAGATATTTCTTTAATTGAAGAATCTGTTATATCTTTATTTAAAATTGGAATATGAGCTTTATTTTCAATATTAGAAGAAGTATCAGCGTCAGCAGTTCCATTTGAAGTATTACTATCTATTGAAGTATTATCAAATAACATATCAACAGTTTCATTCATTTCAATTTTATCTTCTGTTTCAATTGGTATTTCGGGAAACAATTCATTAATATCAATAGTTTTTTCAATTTTTACTATATTACTAATATTAGAATCTATATTATCTATTTTATTTAGATTCTCTATTTTTTCTTTTTCTTCTATATTATATATAGTGGTGGGTACAACTTTCGATACAACTTTCGATACAATTTGTACTGAATCTTGTACTGAATGTTGTATTGAATGTTTAGTGTTCATTTTTTTACATGGTTCATCATCTTTCAAGTCTTGTTTTTTATCATAAGTTACTTTTGAACCTCTTTTCAATTTTTCAATTCTAACATCAAATTCTTTTATATCGAAAATTGACATTTCATCAAATTCTTTGATTTTATCATAATTGATTTTAAATTCATTTGCAATTTTATTTTTTGAACCTCTTCCAATACCCTTGCATTTCACATCAATAATACCATTAATATACAATGCTTCAATTGTACATCTAATATCATTTCTATTATCTAATAATATTATATCTCCTATTTCTTCAATAGACATATAAAAAAATCCATCAGATAATTTATCTTTCAATTTCCAGTAACTTTCTTTTTGGATTAATGTTAAGAGTAGACTATATGTGTAGATGTCACATATATAAAATAAATTCAAAGGTGCGGGGATAAATTGATATTCAATTTTCGTTTCTAATTCTTCCATAAGTTTACAGTTTAGTTAAATCATTATTAAATCAGTTTAGTTCAAATCAGAAAGTAAATGCAAGTAGCCCTAAACTGAAAAAATACTACTTGCAACCGTCTTGCAATCCGTCTTTCTATTATATAAATATATCTTCACTTCCAAATGTACACGTAATTTTGTTAAAATCCAAAGATTTTTCACATTTTCCCACTTTTTCTTTAACAAACCTTGATTTTCTCATTATTATACATATTTATATATATAAAAGAACTAATACAATGAGAATCAAAAGCAACGAAGCAAACAAAATTTATAGCATGTACAACAATGAAGTACAAACAACAATGAGATACATACACACTTACTTAATAAAGAAGTACAAAAGAATCCAAAATGAGTGGTTGCCGTCACTTTCCATGTTAGCCGACAATTTTTCAATTTTCTACCAATGCAGGGATGCAATAAAAGTTGATGGTATTATGGTAACAGACCGATTCGGAACACTGGTAAAGCATCCATTATTGAAATGCCAAAATGATGCACAAATTCAAATCATCAAGTTATTAAACGAGTTTGGATTAACGGTTAAAGCGGCTGCAAAATTAAATGGTGATGATGTAGAAGAAGATGAAGATAGCCCGCTTTCTGCATTTTTAAATAATGACATTGAAAAGAGATAATGAACGCAACAACAGACATAACAAACACAATATACTATCAATACATAGAAGATGTATTAAATAACAAAGTTATTGCATGTAAGAGTATTAAACTTGCGTGCAATCGCTTTTTGTCATTCCTTGAAAAAGAACAGTACTATTTTGATGATGCAGCAGTTCAACGTGTTATTAATTTCATCTCATTAATTCGTCATTATCTCGGAAAGCACAACGGCAAGCCGTTTATATTGCAAGCATGGCAAACGCTAATTATTGCAAGCATTTACGGATTCAAACACAAAAAAGATGATACCCGTGTATGTCGCAATGCGTTTATTTTGATGGCAAGAAAAAACGGAAAATCAGCATTATGCGCTGCATTAAGTTTATATCATTTAATAGCAGACGGAGAAGCAGCAAGCGAGATATTTTTTGCAGCAAATTCACGTGAACAGGCAAAGATATTGCTTTCAATTACTTCAAATTTTGCAAAATCACTTGATTCAAAAGGAAAAACAATAAGCGTTTACAGGGATTTAATCAAATTCAAAAATAATTTCATTAAAGTTGTATCATCTGATACTTCAAAACTTGATGGTTATAACCTCTCATTCGCCATCATTGACGAGGAACACGAAGCAAAAGATTCAAAGATGATTGATATAATATCTTCTTCAATGGGAATGAGAACACAACCATTACTGATTGAAATTAGCACAGCAGGATTCAATACATTCGGAATCTGCAAAGAAAAATACAATACATGCAAAGAGATATTGAATAAATTGAAAGAAGATGATAGTTTGCAAGCATTCATTTTTGAATTGGATGAATCCGATAATTGGGATGATGCGAACACATGGGAAAAGGCTAATCCAAATCTGAATGTAACTGTTACCAGTGATTTTCTACAATCCGAAATTACAAAGGCAAAGAACACATCATCACTTGAAGTATCAGTTAGGACAAAGAACCTTAATCAATGGTTATCCAGTTCTGAAATATGGATTGCCGACATACATATTATCAATGCTACACAAAAGCTAAAGATTGAAGATTTTAGCGGTCTATGTTGTTATGTTGGTGTAGACCTTTCCGCAGTCAGCGATTTAACTGCAATCTCTTATCTGATAGACACGGACGGAAAATATTATTTCATTAATAGATATTTTCTACCTTCATCTGCATTAAGCGACAATAGTAATGCAGAATTATATAAAAGATGGAACAGGCAAGGACTATTAAATATAACAGAGGGCAACGTGACCGACTACGACTACATCAAAAACGATATATTGAAAACAAACAATACTATATATGTTGATTCAATTTTTTATGATAGTTGGAATGCAACACAATTTGCAATAGATTGCACAGAAGCAGGATTAAACATGCAACCATATTCGCAAGCAATAGGAAACTTCAACAAGCCTACAAAAGAGTTTGAACGACTGATTTTATCAGATAAAATTGTAATTGATGATAATGAAATAACACGTTATTGCTTCAAAAATGTAACGTTAAAAACAGACCATAACGATAACTGCAAACCTGTAAAAACACAACGACAAAACAAAATAGACGGAGTTATTGCAATGCTGCAAAGTCTTGGCGGCATGTTACAACAACCACAATATTCAAATCAGATTTTCACAGTCTGATTGATATTTATCTATATAATGTACAAACACAACAAAACTATGAATTTCAACATATTCAAACGAAATAAAAACAAAGAAGAAAGAACATTGACATATTACAGTGATGCTTTAAACTTCAACAATTATTCATCATTTTCAGCGAATTATGCAATGCGATTATCAGCCGTTTATAGAGCGGTTGAACTAATAAGTGACAGCGTGGCAATGTTGCCTATATTCGTTCAATTTGAAGACAAAGACGGATTCAAAACGAGATACAACGAACATTCAGCAAACAAGCTATTGAACGATGAACCGAACAAATTAATGACACGTTATCAATTCATTAAACTAATGATGATTGATGTAATGCTAAAGGGAAATGCTTTTGCATATATCAAGCGTGATGATGTAGGAAATGCGGTTGAATTGATATATCTAAATCCAAATTTAGTTACAATCAACTACAATGAATTGACACGTGTATTGAATTACAGATGTAGCACAATACAGGGAGTTATTGAGCCTTGCAATATGATTCATTTATTAAAATATTCAACAGATGGTATTCACGGAGTTTCAATACTTCAAAATGCAAAAAATACATTAGCGTTGACAAGCGACACGGAAAAACAGGCTTCAAACTTTTTTAAATCGGGGTGTGCTTTGAGTGGAATTTTGAAAGTTCAAGGACAGTTAAGCGACACACAAAAACAACAAATAAAAAGCAGTTGGAACAGTGCTTATAATGGTGAAGCGTCAGGACTTGCAGTAATTCAAGGTAACATGGACTATCAGCAAATCAGCGTGAATGCAGCAGATGCACAATTGTTGGAAAGTAGATTGTTCAATATCACTGACATTGCAAGATTTTTTGGTTTGTCCCCTGTTCTTTTAGGCGACCTTTCTAAATCATCTTACAGCACATTAGAGCAATCACAGTTGCAATTTTTAAGTCAAACATTGCAACCATATATTTCAATGTTGGAACAGGAATTTAGCCGCAAAATCTTTCGTCCATCTGAATTGAATTTATCAGTAAACATTGATGAAAAAGCGTTAATAATGACCGATAAAGCAGCGTTAGCAAGTTATTACGTACAACTTCAACAAAACGGACTAATGACGACAAACGAGATACGAAAAGAACTGGGATTGCCTGCAATTGAAAATGGAGACAGCACAGTAATGCAGGCACAATATTTACAACAACAAAACAATAACATAGTTAATACACAAACAGATGATACAGAAAATATATAAAAATACGGATTTACTATTTTCAATTGAAATTGGTGATAACAACAACATCATTGATATTGCAGATATTGGTGAATTAACGATGTTATTTTATACAGATTCAACACCTGTTGAAAACCATATTGTTATAACTAAAGATGATATTATCAATAATAATCAAATCTTTATTGATAATAGCAAATTAGACCTATTGAATGAAGGATTGCTAAAATATAACATCAAATTGAGATTCAACAACACAAATATTGATGAGCCTTTCGATATTGCAAAAACTGTTGAGACGGAATATTTCATTAAGAATAACAACTATGTTGATAGTACTTGCACAGGTGGTACAACAGACATATATTCAAAATCTGAAATTGATTTAAAACTATCATTAAAAGCAAATTCAAGTGATGTTTTCAATAAATCAGAAATCAATTCAATGCTTTCAACAAAGGCAAATAAATCTGATTTACCCGACATTTCCACCATGGCAACAAAGGATGAATTGAAATTAAAAGCAAATACCAATGATATATATTCAAAAGCAGAAGTTGATGCAAAATTTGATGATATTGAACCTGTTGATTTAACCAATTATTATACAAAAATTGAAGTTGATGAAAAGATTGCAGATGCAGGAACAGTTGATTTATCATCATATTATAAGAAAACAGAAGTTGATGATAAATTATCAGTTAAAGTTGATGTGGTTGCAGGGAAACAATTATCTACCAATGATTATACAGATACAGACAAAACAAAACTTCAATCTTTAAACAATTATGATGATACTTCAATCAAACAATCATTATCAACGAAGGCTGATATAAACAACGTATATACAAAGAACGAAGTAGATGCAAAAATTGATGATGCAATTGCAGGTGAAGTTGATTTATCAGCTTATTACAAGAAGAATGAAGTTGATAGCAAATTAGCCGAGAAAGCCGACATATCAGCCATGGCAACCATGGCGACTAAAGCAGAACTATCAACGAAAGCTGATATATCAGCCATTGCGGAGTTAGCGACTAAAACAGAACTGGCGGGCAAAGCTAATGCAGCCGACGTATATACGAAGTCTCAAACATATTCAAAATCAGAAGTTAATGATTTGATAGACAACATAGAAACAAGCGGTTCAACAGTTGATTTAACAAATTATTACAAAAAAGATGAAGTGAACGCACTGTTAGCAAACAAGGCTGATACTTCCACCATTGTAGATATGGCAACTAAAACAGAACTGGCGACCAAAGCTGATACAGCAGACGTATATAGTAAGAATCAGACTTATAACAGAGCCGAAATTGATGAAAAGATAGCAAGTGCAGGTGGAACAGGTGGAACGGAAACAAGCGTAGAGACTTATATTTTGAGATGGGACGAAACACAGGCAACGGAAGAACACGCACAACTATATACTAAACTGCTTAACATGTTCTATTATGATGAAAGTATCAATGTATTCTTCAATGCGTTAGACGGAACAGCAGAGTATATAATCAACATCAACAATATATACAAAGATAATTCAGCTACACGCAACGAGATAAAGATGTACGGAAATTGTATAATACAATCTTCAATATTTCACGTTGAAATTGTATTGAAAAAGGACGGTTCATTTACGTTTACAAAGAACAATATTACAATCAACAATCTTGCTGACTTATCAACGATTGAAAACCGTTTATCTACATTAGAATCAGAAATAAAGAATCCGTCAGAAATGACCGTTGATTGCTCTAAATTTTAATAAAAATGAAATTAGAAAAGAAATTAGATATAAAATTAGATAATGTAATCATTAACAATATCAACATTAATGATTATGTTCCTGTTGATGAATATAATTCAAAAGTTGAAGAATTAAATATCACTAAAGAGGATTTAATTAAAACTGAAACAGAGCTATCTAAATCTCAATTAGAATTAGATTCAACCAAAGAAATTTTAATTGAAAAAGAATCCGAATTAGTTGAAGCAAAAGAAGAAGTTGAAGAACTGACAGAACAATTAAGTAATTACAAAGTAGATGTTGCAGCAAATAATTTAAGATTTGGTTATTCTTCATTTGAAACAATACCTTCAATGTTTGATTTTTCAAACGTGACTGATTATTCATATATGTTTTATCGAAGTAATTTAAAAAACTTCAATGCAACATGGGACACATCAAACGCAATTTATACTGATTATATGTTTTATTATTGTAATTACATTGAAAGTATAACAAATCTAAATACAAGCAATGTTAAAAGTATGAACTACATGTTTCAAAATAGTTCAATTAAACATATACCTGCTTTAGATACGTCTAATGTTAATTCAATGATTGGTTTTACTTATGGTTGCACAGGTTTAATTTCAATTCCAAAATTAGATTTTACAAATGTCACTGTAACTACAAGTTTTTTTGGTATTCCATCAAACAAACAAGATGCACTAACCGATATTGGCGGATTCACAAATCTTGCTGTTGACTTACAATTTTGCAAAGCTCCGAATGTAACTGTTGAATCATTGATGAACATTATAAACGAAGCGAAAGATTTATCAAAAGAGGGAAAAACAGCAACATTAACTTTCAGAGCAGATAATATTGCAAAACTTAGTGAAGAACAGATTGCAATAGCGAGCGCAAAAGGATGGACTTTAGCATAACAATAATTCAACAAACAAATAAAGCACAATGAAACAAACAACATACACTGTAAGAGTAATAGAAGCAACAGAAGGCAATAAATTAACGCAATCAAAAGACGTTGAAATTGCAGATAGAATCATTTCAGAGAAGATTTATTTATCAATCAATGACGATATAACAAACTGGAAAGAAATTTCAGACAACGAAGCAGATTTATTACAACAGAAGCAACGAGAAATAGCAAAAGGATAACAATTTACTTTTCATATTCAACTGATATTTATTTATAAAAGAATATCAGTTAGATATGAAAAAAGACACAGACAAAGAGATAAGATATTTCGGTGAAATACGTACAATTGAAGATTCAGAAAGCAGAAAAGTTGAAGGTTATGCAGTAATTTTCAATAGTCAATCGGAAGATTTAGGATTTTACGAAACTATTGAACCGTCAGCAATCACAGATGAAGTTATTGCAAAAAGTGATGTATTCGCATTGATGAACCACGACAACAATAGAGGAATCCTTGCACGTTCAAGACGTGGAAAAGGTTCTCTATCATTAACCATTGATGAAAAAGGACTTAAATATTCCTTTGATGCACCTAAAACAGCACTGGGGAACGAGCTTTTAGAGATGTTAAGACGTAATGATATTACATCTTCTTCTTTCGCTTTTACAGTTTCAAATGATGGCGAAAAGTGGGAAAAGAGGGACGGAAAATATTATCGCACCATAACAAAAATAGATAGGTTATATGATGTTAGCCCTGTTTATTGTCCTGCATATTCTGAAACATCTGTTGCGTGCAGAAGTTTCAACGACATATTAAAAATTGAATCTGACAATTTAACGCAATATTGGGATTCATTAGATAAAGAAATTGATTCAATCGAATAATTATATATAAAGTACAAACACAAATGAACAGTTTAGAAATCAGAGATAAGAAAGCACAATTGAAGCAAAGAATGAAAGATATTGTTTCAATCTGTAAAACTGAAATTCGTGAGATGAGCGAAGAAGAATTGAACGAATACAATGCGGCAAAAGAAGAAATTGCAAAATTAAATGCAGAATTGGAAGCATTAAAAGAAAAGTTGGCTAAATACGAATCAGACATTGATACAACAGATACACCAACAGAAGAAGTTGAAGAAAATAAAAGACACAACCAAAATAGTACTATGAAAGAATTTAAATTAGTAAAAGCAATAAATGATATTGCAAACAACAGACAATTGTCAGAAGAATATAAAAATTATATTGAAAGCGGTGCAGAAGAAATGCGCAAAGCAGGTTTATCTTATGCAGGACAAATTCAATTAAGAGCAGATGTAGTTGCAGGAACAGCAACGCAAGGTGCAGAATTGGTTGCAACTGACAAAGCACCAATTGTTGAAGCTATCAAAAACAATTTAGTGTTAACAGAAGCAGGTGCAACATATATGACGAATTTAGTTGGTAATGTTTCAATTCCAACCTATGACGGTTCAAGTTGTACATGGGCAGATGAAGTTGCAGCAGCAACAGACGGTGCAGGAACATTCGGAGAAGTTGAATTAAGTCCTAAACGTTTGACTTGTTTCGTAGACATTTCAAAACAAATGTTGAATCAATCTTCAAGTGATGTTGAAGCAATGTTGAGAAGCGATATTGTAAATGCAATCTCACAAAAATTGGAATCTACAATATTGGGTGATGGTGCAGGGACAACCAATACTCCAGCAGGTATATTTAATACCGTAACTCCAACAGCAGGCGTTAAAGATTATGCAGGTATATTGAAGATGGAAGAAGCATTTGAAGGAAAAACATACGGCAATAAAGTATGGATTGTTTCACCTTCTGTTAAATCAGCATTGAAAGCTAAAGACAAAGGAACTGATACAGGTAACTACTTAATTCAAAACGGAGAGATGGACGGCTACAAAGTTATTTGCTCTGCAAATGTTGCAAAAGACCATTTCGTTTTTGGTGATTTTTCTGATTTAGTTATTGCACAATGGGGAAGCATTGATTTAACTGTTGACCCTTATTCGCAAGCAACAAACGGTAAAATTAGATTGGTAGTAAATGCGTACTTTGATGCAAAATTACGTAGAACTTCAAGCGTAGCAACTGCAAAAACCATTGCATAATAAATTAACTAATATAATATCAATATGTACTTGAATTTAGATTTGATGAAAAAACATCTCAATATTGAAAATAGCTACACTTTAGACGATGAATATATATTATCTCTAATGTGTGTTGCAGAAGATGCAGTTGAACGACATATTGATAATAAATTGAAGAATTTAGAGGATGAAGAAGGCAATTTGCCTTCTTCGCTTCTTCATTCAATTATGTTGTTAGTTGCAAATTTCTATGCAAACAGAGAAAGTGTTGCATTTGCTTCATCAAGCGAGATTCCAACGAGTTATAACTATTTATTAGATTTATTCAAAGATTATTCAAATAAAAAAGAACAATAAATGCAAGCAGGACTTTTAAAAGATATAATTGAATTTGAAAAGCGTGAATTGATAACAAATGAGTTCAACGAACAAATGATTGAATATCACAAGTGTTTAACCACAAAGGCACAAGTTATATATTCAGATGGTTCACGTGCGATTGAAAATGATGAAATGGTTTTCAATTACAGCCCTATTTTCAATATCAGATATTATCACAATGTAAATGAAACAATGCGCATTAAGTTCAATAATCAGTATTATAGAATTGTTTCAATTCAACCATTCAAACAATATCAATACAAACGAATAATAACTGAATTAATCAATGAATAATGATGAATAACGATGGTGAATTTACAGTTGATGCAAAACAAGTGATTGCGATGTTCAATGAATTTAATGCAAAGTTGAAGAAGAAAACATTTACAACTGCATTAAGAAAAGCAGCGAATATATTGCGAAAACAAACAATCACAAATTTACGTCAAGTTGTAAAAAGAACGAGAAGCAAAAACAGGTGGAACGGAAAAACACTTGAAAGTGGTATTAGAATCAAAATTGCAAAGAGCGCACAGGCTGCAAAGGTGCATTTGATGGGTGATTTTCGATTGAAGTTTTTCGAAATGGGAACGAGTGACAGACAAGTAACTAAAGTAAAAGGAAAGCGATTGAAAAAAGCAAGATACACGGGAAAGATTGATGCAAAGAGATTCTTTCAGAAAGCAAAACAAACGACAGAAACACAAGTATTTAATTCAATTGAACAACACTTGATTGATGTAATAAAAAAGATAAATGAGAAATATAAATGACAGGAATTTCAGTATTAAAAAGCATATATAAACTATTGGTAGCTAATGAAGATTTAGTTGCAATAGTCAAAAATAGAATGTACCCTATTATTGCAAATGAAAATACTGTTTTCCCTTTTATCGTTTATCAGCGTGATTCAATCTACACTGAATATACAAAAGATGGAAAGTATTGCGACAACATCAATATATCAATTAATATAGCAGCAACAACATACAACCAAAGCATAGAGATTGCAGAATTGGTTAGAAGTTCAATAGAGGGCAAAAGAATAGACAATATCAATACAATCAGATTAATTTCAATGAATGAAGATTATTTAGAAGATACCTATATTCAAAATCTTCAATTTAATGTGATTTATCAATTTTGATTGATATTTATTTATATAATAAGAAATACAAACAAGATACAAGCATGGCAACAAAATATATAAAAGGTGGAGATTTGATGCTTTTTGAAAAAGGCACGGGAAGCACTTATACAGCATTTGCATTTGCGAAGTCACATAGTCTACAAATTGATGCTGATTCATTAGAAGTTAGCTCAAAAGACAGCGGAAAATGGAAGGAGTTTCTAACCACTAAATTAAGTTGGACGATTAATGCGGAACACTTATACGTTGAATCAGATTATGATGCAATGATGCAAAAATTGATTGCACGTGAACCAATCGAAATTTTATTTGCAATCGCTACAAACTCCAATGACGAGGACGGAAAACCCGAAAGCGGATGGACAGCGGGCGCAGGTTGGAAAGGCAGTGCAGTAATTACAAGCGTATCTGTAAACGCAAATGACGGTGAAATTGCAAGTTATAGCATTACACTTCAAGGCGCATCACCATTAACAAAACAAACAGCATAATGAAACAAGCATAACTATAATATCTTCTTTTGATGGAAGGGTGAGCACTATTAGATAGTGTTTGCCCTTTTTTTTGTGTTTTAATTTGATATTTATTATAAAAGAAAATTGAATTATGAAATTAAAAATAAAAGAAAAAGAGATTGAATTAAAATACACAATCAGAGCGTTATTTATCTTTGAAAAGATTGCAAATAAAACATTTACCACAACATCAATAACTGATATGTATTTGTTGTTTTATTCATTAATTATTGCGAACCGTCCCGATATTGAATTAACGTTCGATGAACTAATTGATATATGCGATGAAGATATAACGCTATTTACAGAGTTTACCACATGGTTAACGTCAGAGTTTGAAAAGCAAGCACAATTCAATGAAAAGAAAGATTCTAAAAAAAAAGCAACGAAGAAGATTTGACAATTGAAAAGTTGTTTCAATTGGTGGTGATTGAATATAAGATTTGTTCAATTGAATATTTCTTTGATAAAATGCAAATGTATGAGTTAAACACAATCTTATCTTCATTAAATAAATCAATCAAAAATGATTGGGAGACAACACGAATGATTGCATATACAATCGCACAATGTAATTCAACAAAACAACTTAAACCAACAGATATATTGAAATTCGATTGGGACAACAACGACCACGAAAAGCAAGAAATAATAACAAAAGAAGATGTTGCAAGATTGAAAGAGAAAGCAACAACTTTTGCAACAAAATTAAACACAAAATAGCATGGCAGATTTAGTTACAAGGCTAATACTTGATAATAAACAGTTCAACGACAACATAGCAAGAAGTAAGCAACAGACGCAACAATTTGAGAACGTAACAGGCAAAATTACGGGTGCAATCGGAAAGTTTGCAGGTGCAATCGGAATCGTAATGGGTGGTTTGGAAGCAATGAATAAAGTTATTCATTCATCACAAACATTGTCGGACGCATGGGACAATACAATAAACGCTTGTAAGTCAACGGTTGATGCATTTTTTCAATCTCTATCTACAAATAATTGGGATGCGTTCAATAGTGGTATATTGCGCACGATTGCAAACATGCGTGAATTGTCAGCGTTAAGAGATTCATTGGCAGATGCAAAATTATCAATGAATTTCAACACGAAAACATTTGAAAGAGAATACAGTAAATTAGAAAGTATCATTGATGATACAACTAAAAGCAAGTCAGAACGTGAAGCAGCCTACAAACAATTACAATCATTAATAACCAACTTTCAACGTGATGTGACCGATACACAAAGAGGAGCAGAAGAAACATTATTGAAAAGTTTGTCAGCACGTTTTGGAAGGACTGATTTTACCGTTGAAGATATTAACAAGTATATCAGCATTAACAACAACGATTTTTCAACCAGAGATGAAAAGAAAGCACTACAAGAATATCAGAAAAAGTTGCAAGAATTGCAAAAGAAACAATACTATGCAACAACAATTAGCGGTGGCGTTTTTGGTGGTAGTACAATGATGGTTGAAGATAAGAATATAACACGTCAGATTGAATTATTTAAAGCTCAAAATGCAGAACTTGAAAAACAAAACATATTGAACAATGATAATGATGAAGAACGTAAAAGAATGATTGAAGACTATGAATATGTAGTTGAACTTCAACAACGTTCGTATGATTATCAGAAAAGGAGTTTAGAAAAACAGAACACTGTTTTAGGATTGAACAATACAACCAATAGCAAAAAAGATACCATTGTTGCAAAAGGTTCTGTTGCAGAACTTGATAAATTAATTGCAGAAGCTAAAAAGAAATACAACAATGCAATAACAGATGCAGCGAGAGTTGAAGCATTGAAATTGATAAAAGAGTTAGAGCAAAAGAAAGTTGTATTAAATATCACTGCAAAATTCAATTCACGTGATTTGAAAGATTTAAATATTGCAGGTATATCAACAAATAAATTAGATACATCTAAAATTAAATTAGATTCAATTAAACCTATTATTACAAAAGAAAATGTTGATACCAACAACGAATATATTAATACGTTAAATGCAATCGCTGCAACGATGGGCGTAGTATCGAATATGACAGATAAAAGTGCTGCATCGTGGTTAACGTGGTCTGCAAATTTATTAACTTCGATAGGTTCTGCAATCCCCGCTCTAACAAAATTAATTGCAAAAAAGAAAACAGAAGCAGTCATAAATGGTGTCGCATCCGCTGCTGAAACTCCGATTATCGGATGGATTTTGGCAGGTGCAGCAGTTGCGAGTGTTGCAGCAGCGATTGCATCGTGTCCTGCATTTGCAAACGGTGGCGTCGTGCAAGGTTCTAATTACAATGACGGAATTATTGCACGTGTTTCAAGCGGTGAAATGATATTAAACAAATCGCAACAATCTAATTTGTTTAAATTATTAGATGGAAATACAACAGGAAATGCAACAGGCGGTGCAAATGAAGTTGAATTTGTAATACATGGCAACACTTTAAGAGGTTTATTGAATCAACAAAATAACAGATTAAAAAGATTAGTATAATGTATAAATTGATATATAATTCATCTTTCAAAGATTTAAATGAAAATACAATTAAGATTGAAATCTATAAAGATACAGAAGATGTTGTTGCATCTTCTGAATTGTTGTGCACGGCAGAAGCGATTGAAATAAATTATGAGACAAACGATGATGTATATAAACCGTTGAAGTGTTCCGATTGCAATATTAATATATTAACAACAAACGTGCTTACAAACTTATATACAGCACTAAACAATCAGATATATTGCACAATTCACAAAAATGATGAATTGTTATGGTGCGGTTTTAGCGTTCCATGTTTATATCAGTCTGATTATAACGATGAATATAATACATTAGCACTACAATTCAATGATATACTTTCTTCTGCTGAAAATTACAAATACACATATATCAATGAAAAGCAATCAATTGTATCGTTTTATCAGATTATTAAAAGCATCATTGGTAAAATTGATACAAACAATCTTATTAAAAACATATATGTACATAATACAAAGAAAGTAAATAATTCAACAGAGTTATTGAAGAATTTATATATATTAGATAGAAACTTTTTCGATGAAGCAAATGAAGCGGAAAATTGCAAAGATATTCTATCTTATATTGCAAGATATTTAAATATGACTTGTTACTACTTTGCGGATTCAATCTACTTTGTTGATTATAGCAATATTCATCTCATCAATCAATATACAAAGTACAATCTATTAGATGATACTAATACAGTTACAACAATTAATAATAATATCATTAATATCAATGATAACATTTACGAAAGTAATGCTAGTATCGCAATACGGGAATTATATAATAAAATTGTAGTTGTTGCAAACAGTAATTCAAACAGCACTGTAATACCATCATTCAACGATAGCGATGATTTGATAAACCAAAATGCAGACCCGAACAAATATTATGAAACTAACAGAACAATTTCAGATAAAAATTATACATTTCTAAATGCTTTCTTCAAATCAAAAAACGATTGGAATTATGCAAAACCGTACTCTTTGATAGGTGGGACGATTGAAGAAGTAACGATTGATAATGTTGCAGGTGCAAACGGAAGTTTTTGGCAAAAGGTCGCATATTACGAAACAGAAAACGAACCTTCCTCTTTAAATTGGAAAACTTATTTTTCAATCACTGATAACGGTATTATGGGGATAAAAGGAGTTTCGGGATTACAACTTTCTTTGAAGAATCCACCCGTTATTGCAGTCAAAGGTGGCGTGTTCATCGTTGATATTAGATATAGATTGTCGTCTGATTGGAATGCAGCAGAATGCATTGTAAGTAGTGATGAACAATACTATGACGGTAAATACAGTACGGGATTCGACAACACGATGTTTAAATGTAGATTTTCAATTGCAGATGAAATTTATTTTGATGGTGATAATTGGGTATCTTACACTGAATATCACAATAAAGTTGCAAGGGATTATTACAAACAGTGTACGGGCCCTAACACTTTTCGGGGGGCTGTTTGGTACAAATATTTAGATGAATACGGCTATTGGAGATTTTGCAACAAAGCAGAATATGATGCAACTAATCGTGAAAAATATTCGGGTGGTTATAGCGATGTAAATGCAGTATATTATTATATGAGAAACGGAGAACGAATATTTATTGAAAAATGGTTCTACGATGAATGTGCATTGCAAGATTGTTTCTATTTAGTTCATAAAAACAAGGTTGGCGACAAAGTTTTTGATACAACATATACCCTAACAAATACTGTTAGTTGGCGTATGAATCTTGCTGAATCAGAGGACGGAGTAGCGATTGCATTACCAAACAACAAATTGACATTAGGCGAATTAAGATTTGAAATATTCGCACCTAACCAATTGGGAACTGTACCAATGAGACGAACCGATAAACCTGCAATCAGATGCAATGCATTTCACGTTGAAGATGTGAAATTGAAATATACAACATCTTCTTATGTTGAAGATATTTTTAATGATGAAAAATATGAAGATGATATAAAATATGAAAATGTAATTGATGAAAATATTGTAAATGAATATGATGATATTGAATTTCGTGTCAATACATACAACGAACATGCAGCGAGTTATAGTTATGTATTAACCAAAAAAGGGGACAACTACGACTTTGTTAATACAATGGTTGATGTTGCATCAACAGATGAATATAAAGCAGAAGAATTTTGTATCAATAACTATGTGAATTATTACAGTAAACCACGATTTAAATATAGTAATTCAATTAAAAACAAAAACATTACATTAAATAGCATGTTTAGAGAAAACACATTAAACAAACGCTTTGCAATCAATTCAATCGTTTTTGATTTAATCAATGACAAAGTAGATGTTGAATTGAATGAAATTGAATAAAAGATAAAACACAAAACAAGATGAATATAAGAAGTAGCTTCATACCACATAATTTCCGCAACAAATATCTAAAGAATGTCGGCACATATATAGCAGGTTCTTCAACTATAATTGAAGGTAGTTCAACAGGTAGCAAAATAGATGTAATTGATAATTTGGAAACATCATCAAAGGAAAAAGCACTTTCCGCAAATATGGGACGTGTTTTAAATGAGAAAAAGATTGAGGATGGCGGAACAGTTTCAAATCTAACAATTGAAAATCTATCTGCAACAACATTCACATCTAACAGTTCAAACATAACATCATTATCAGCGTCTACAATTGAATCAAACAAACTGATAAGTGATGCGATTACAAGTAATACAATTACATCATCAAGACTTACAAGCGATACAGTTGCAACAGATAGAATCACTTCAAAGGTCTATCAAAGTGGTTTAAAAGGATTTTCAATTGATAGTGCAGGCAATGCAGAATTTGGAAATATTAGCGTTAGAGGTGAATTTAATGCAAACTCAATCAACTACAACAAAATAACTTCAACCAATGGCGAGGTTTGGATAACTGACAGTGCGCAAATTATCTCAATAGATGATTCAATAAAAGAAGTCGTGGTAACTGATAATGTATTTAGAGTTGATGATATATTGCTATGTCAAGTGTTTAACGGAAGCAGTGTAAAACGATGCGAAATTAAAATTACTGCATTAGTATCAACGACAACAGAAAGTGCAACATATCAATACACCAATATATCAAATTCTGACAAGTTAAGTGCAGGTGATACCCTTGTTAGAGTATCTAATAATAACAACACAGACCGAAATCAATATATGAAATTAAGTCCCTACCATGGCGCAATAATTGATGTTATTAATAGTAATGATGTTGTTACAAGATTAGGTTGTTTAAGTGGTATTAGTGATGCAAGTTTTGGTGTATTATCTGGCTACGGTTTATATAGCGACAACACATATTTAAAGGGAAACTTTGCAACATCATCTACACAATTCAATGCGGACGGAAGCGGATTTATTGCGAACAAAGCGATTCAATTCGACAAAAACGGAAATGTGACTTTTTCCAATAACGTTAAATTGAACTGGCAAACCGATATTAATAATGCAGTTGATAATGCAACAAATGATATTAATAATAAGATTGATAGTACAACAGATTCAATCAACAACAAGATTGACAACACAACAGGTTCAATCAATGATAGGATTGATAATTTAGAAGAAACAAGCAACAACAAATTTGAAAATCTTGAATTGTCTGCAACAACTGTTTCGTCAGCCGTAACAGAGTGCAATAATAACTATGATATATTGAGCAACAAAGTAGGCAACAAATTGACTTATATCGACAGCACAGGAATTTACACAGGCACACTTGCTGCAAACCAAATTGTGGCAGGACAAATCAATTCTAATTTGATTAATGCAGATGAAATATTAAGTAATGGTGAAATGTGGGCTTTGAAAAAAGATGGTTCGGGCTATTTAAGTAACAAAAAAATTGAATGGGATGCAGAGGGAAATTTAACGCTGCAATTTGGTACGAGAAAGAAGTTTGAACAATACAGCATTGACGATTACGATTTTGAAAATTCTTTTAAAGTTGACTTGGAAAATGGATTGAATTTTATCTTCACTAAAAACAAGGACAACGACCCTAGAACAATTATAATTCCCTGTTCGGAAGATTATATTGGGCTTGAAGTTGAGATGATTTTTGATACCAATCCAGGCAATATCCGCGTGCAATGTACTAATAACTATGCACTTATGTGTAACGGGCACGATGTACGCTACATTTCAGTCGCACATAGCCCAAGACGATTGAAATTGGTTGCACGTAAATATCATTTTTCATCAAAGGGACTTTGTAGTTGGTGGATAGACAACATGGGTGAATATAAGTTATCCAGTGATGAAACTTTTGCATACACATTTTAAAACATATAATTTCAATATCAGATAAGTCAAAAATTCAACAATAGCAAATAATTTAACATTATTTTAAAGATTATTTTTGCAATATTCAATTCAATTTTCGTAATTTGCAACTGCAATTTTGATTGAGCAACATTTCAATTTTAATTGCAGTTTCTTTTTTGAAATTAAAAAAATGAAGATATGACAGAGAAAGAAAAGGATTTGATTAAAAAGTTTGCAATCTATTCAAGTCGTGAAGATGCAAAGAAAGCCAATGTACATTGTGCTGAAAAGTCTTTAAATTCCACTAACTATCATTTCATCTATAAAGAAGATGAATACAGTGAAGAAGAGCAGCAGTCAATATTGAAGTATTTAAAGCAAAAACCACACGTTAAAAGCGCATTGAATTTCTTATATGATTATTATTGCGGTGAAGCTGATACGGAAGGTTTGAATATTTCCATGGCTGCAACAGAAGCGAAACAAGAAGCAAAAACATTTGATAAGAAAGGATTATCCATACTATCAAGAATTGCAACCACGAAAAAGTTTAATGTAAATAGCATTGAATTTGTAGACAAGGCGATTGATAATACAAAAATCATTCTTGAAAGATTAGAAGAATTGAAAACAGAATTAACCAATTCTTCAAAACAAAAAATGATTGAAGAACTAAAAGCAAGGAAAGCAGCGATTGAAGAAGAACTAAACAAATTAAATTCAAATAAATAATTAATTATTAACTTAAAAAATAGGAGATTTAAAAATGAGTGACGAAGCATTAAAATCAATTGAGAGAGTAAAAGAAGTGTTCACAGGTGACACAAAGACATTAGCAAGATTGGATGCGTATTTGAGTGACAAAACAGATGAAAGAATCATTGCATTCTGTTCAAAGGACAGTGATAAAATCAAAAAAGAGTTATCCCAATGGGAAAGCAGAATGAAGAAAAAGAATCAACCTGCTACCACTACTTCAACAGAAGCAGAAACAACAACCAAAAAGCAAACGTTTGCAGAAGTGATTGCAATGTATGCAACCAATACTAACAAAATAGTTTTCAACGACTTTCAAGATGCGTACAACATCATCACAAATCTTGAAAAAATAATTGAAAAAGTGAAAGAAGTACAAGCTAAAAAGAAAGATGCACACATTCAAAAATTGAAAGAAGAAGAAGAAAGATTGAGAAAAGAAATTGAAGAACTATCAAAGTCATAAGAAAATTGAAGCAGAATTGAATGCATTATCATAATTAATTAAATCGCTATCAACATCTGATAGCGATTTTTTTTGTTCCGTCTTTCTTGTAGGGGGGACTTCATTTTTTCTGATTGGTAGCCAATACCCCGCTACCAATACAAAAAACATAGACGGAATTTTTTCAAAGTTTCTGTTTTGTGTTTTTTAACGCCCCTACCCTATGCGCTATATCATTCTAATTATCAACCATTTACACACATTTCAAGCATTATACATAATATATACATAGTGCTTTTACATTGTCTACATTCATTGTTCTTTTTCTTTTTGACAGAACAAATATATGCATTACTTTAGTACCTTGCATTGCAAAGTACTATAATTTAATAATAATTAAACCATTAAGAAGTTACCACCTTATTATAAAAAGAAATAATCGCTATATTTGCAACTCAAAAAAAAACAAAAAAGAAAATACATATGTTTACTATTCGAAAAGCAACCACAGATGATTGCGGACTGATCAACCAAATGGCGGGTGAAGTATTTCCCGCTACTTATAAAGAGATCTTATCTCCCGAACAACTGGATTATATGATGGACTGGATGTACTCTCCCGAAAATATCCGGAAACAAATGGAAGAAGAAGGCCATGTTTATTTTATCGCGTATGAAGAGTGCGAGCCCTGCGGCTACGTCTCTGTACAACAACAGGAAGAAAATGTATTCCATCTTCAGAAAATTTATGTTCTCCCCTATTTTCAAGGCGCGCACTGCGGCAGCTTTTTATTCAGAGAAGCTATCAAATATATAAAGGAAGTACATCCGGAACCTTGCTTAATGGAGCTGAATGTGAACCGTGACAATAAAGCTTTACTGTTTTATGAACGGATGGGAATGAGAAAGTTGCGGGAAGGGGATTTTCCGATTGGCAACGGATATTACATGAATGACTATATCATGGGACTGGATATCTGAAAAATAAAGCTATATACAAAATGCCCCGGAACATGGATTGAATGACAATATCTGTTCCGGGGCATTCGTTTTATGTATTACTGACGTAAGCTTATTTCGCTACGCGTTCCAGCCATTTCAGCATGAAAATCATTGTAAACATTGAAATAGTACAAGCTACAACAAATACAGTCCATGTCATCCAGATAGGAATTGATTCGTATAGGATAGCACCGATCACCAGCAGCTGATTACCAAGCGCAGTTGCACCTAGCCATCCTCCCTGCATGATACCCTGGTATTTCGGAGGAGCCACTTTAGACACAAACGAAATTCCCAACGGGGAAATGTACAACTCAGCTACCGTCAGAATCAGATAAGTCAGCATCAACAGGAACGGAGTCACTTTCACCGGTGAAGTACCTACAGCAATAATATCCTTGTGCAAAGGTAGATTGGCAAAATAAGAGCCGACAGCCATTACGATAAAGGCTAATGCCGCAATACCCATACCAATCGCAATCTTTTTAGGAGTAGAAGGTTCTTTTCCACGTCTGCGCTGACTGGCAAAGATCGCCATAATCACAGGAGTCAGGAAGACAACGAAGAATGGATTCAGTGATTGGAACAACTCTGCGGAAATAGGCATGCCAAACAAATTGAGGTCAGTGTATTCTTTTGCAAAGTAAGTCAATGTCAAACCGTTCTGGTGGAAAGAGAACCAGAAGAAGATAACGACTCCGAATACTGCAAAGAGAGCGTACATACGTTGTTTTACTTCCTGAATACTCATTTCTACAGTAGCAGACGAAGAGGAGGAAGAAGCAGCTGCCTTCTTGCTGGGATCCGGGAAGTTTCTCTTATTCAGCAAATAGATCGTCAAAGAAATGACCATCGCGATGATAGCCACTCCAAACGCATAATGGAAACCTGTGGTAAAGACATTCAAATAATCAGATGCAAATGCTGTATAATCCTGTACCGGAACACTGGAGGCTTTCTCTACCAATGTATGATATGTTTCGGTAGCTTCGGGTGACAGCGTACCAGCCAAATGACCATGACATAATGCAGGAAGATCGGCATCATAATTGTAACCGAAAGTAGATAACCACCAGTTACGTACACCTACCGCTGCAAACGGAGCAAAAATGGCACCGATATTAATGAACATATAGAATAAGGAGAAACCGGAATCACGCATACTTGCATATTGGGGATTATCATACATCTGCCCTACCAGAGCCTGCAGATTTCCTTTAAATAATCCGTTACCAAATGCAATCACAAACAAACTGGCACAGGTGATCACCAGAT